>Ga0123354_10017290_pt1 | contig 11299 bp, 4 predicted proteins | sample TergutLab28metaG_2_FD_97872 | JGI IMG/M metagenome (GOLD analysis project Ga0123354, IMG submission 97872) | Labiotermes labralis P4 segment gut microbial communities from Petit-Saut dam, French Guiana - Lab288 P4 | ecosystem: Host-associated > Arthropoda: Insects > Digestive system > Gut ... | reverse complement strand
CTCCGTAACCATTGAACTTTGGATATAGGTGTTTTGGGTTATATCGGTATAGTTTGACCTAAGGAACACTCTCCCGAAGTTAGGTCCTTTCCTCCTGGGACACCCTGTATATATATATATCAGATTTTTTTTTCAGTAATATTACTTTCTGTAATTTTGACCTTCATAGGGTTGTGCATCTTAATATTATTTCTATAGTAAAACCAACTATATGTACCAATGTATCAAATTTATTTTATTTTGAAATGACACTTTACATGTTATTAAGGTCTTTCTGTCCCTCACCAGGAGGTGAGGGACAGAAAGACCGTCCGAAACATGTATAGTGTCATTTCAAAATAAAATAAATTTGATACTTGGTACATATAGTTGGTTTTACCATAGAAATAATGTTACTTTCTGTAGTATTGTTTATTTCGATGTATGTCATCAAATTGCAATGTACTATCACATTATTTTTACTTAAAATATTTCTTATGAATTAAATGGTTATTACGAGAAAATGTAACAGATGTATTTGGGAATAATCAGGTTCGGATGTGGACTGGTGCATCGGCTTTTGTAATTGAAGTCTAATTTGTTTCCTTAATTACTTTATGAAATGTTTACATACTGCGTTCCAGCATGACACTAAATATATTTTTAAGTTCCATCCAGTCTGAATACGTAATAAAAGGACATTCCATGCCACATTTAAAGAATTAAAAATTGAAAACATGAAAAATTATTTTCCTGATGCTTAAGGACAATAGCTAAAGACACATAAAGTGCATGGGGGGAAAACAAATAACTTTTGTTCTCTCCGTCTTCTTCTTCTTCGGTAGGCTGTTCTCATTTATTTCAGGTTTATGCTGGTACTGTACTTTAGTAATGGACTGGGATAGCGTGGTAGGTATAAAGATTCTCGATGGGCTGTCCGGTTTCGAAACTCGGTTTGTACAAGTTTCTCCGCTCTCGCCCAGAGCTTCGCGTAGAATAGGTACAGGATTTCTTTCCCAGAGTTAAGCGGTCGGGACGTGAGATTGGCCACACACCTCCATCTAACGCGGACATTAAATAAAGAGTACAGCTATATCTCTACACCCTCTCTGTGCCTTCATAACCTGTTCTATGCTGATGTAGGCTATATTGTAAGTCTTCGTTACGCGGGTAGATAATTCGACTGTGTGCTGTGTGTTAAAATACATTTAAGTACAACTCCTTAAGGAATTCAAGTTTTATATCTACCTAAACAGTATTTAAACTTTTATTTTATAGGTCACCGAAAACTTAATACATGTGCATTAGAAAGATCAAATTTTAATGTCAGAAGTTGATATGATTTTTTTTGCTTACAGAAGCACGCGAAACTTGCACAAATTTCAGATTTATTCAAATAGTAAAATAGACAATATTTTTATGTTTCTTTCAGAATGTGGTGAATTTCCTTCGGCGCCTTGCCTTGCAGAAAAGAAAAACTTGTTATCAGCTCGCGTCTCGATGTTGTTGCAATAGCGCGCGTTCCTGACATGCTTCAGAGCTTGTTTCCTTCTTGGTCGGGCTAAGGACTTATCAGCACCCCGGTGTACCAGACCAATTCTGTAAAGTATCATGAACTCAACAACCATAATGTCGTCGATTATTGACTTCAGCATCATCTGAAATCTTCAAAGTTAGGGGAGTGGGTTGATGCTGATCTCTCTCGAGAATGCCAAGAATTGATACCGAGTAAAAAGACGTCGTTAAATAACAAGTGATTCTAACTTAATACTGCTTTAAGGAACCGCCAGTAGTTCCACGCAATCTAAGTATGATATTGTTGCTTTTTATCAATACGCAATGTTTATCAAAAGCGGGAGCCAACGACAATATTGAATTTCAATCTCCTTTATGAAAGGCACGTCTGACATGCAATATGACAAAGTAAACGTATCAGGAAGACGATATTCAACAGCTGCTATCAACCGGCAAACCTATATTGAATACAGATTTCTTGATATAATGAGTACATATACGAATATGTGGCGTATATCCGTAGAGCGGGGACGTCAGTTGAATACGAAATCACCAACCATTAAACATGGATGCCCACGTATGCGCGGTGTGCGGGTTTTCGTGGTACCCGAAGTGAGGGAAAACGGGAATCACTTAGCGTACGTAAAGTGGATGACTATTCCCTTGACGATCGGAGTGGCGTCGCGGCGGCAGTCTTCGTCTCAACATCGCTTCACATTCACTTTCAGAGCAATTGTTGATACAGTACTGTCAATAAAATAACTAATGTTAAATTTAGCATCTAACCACATTTCCTTCCAGTCTTCCCTAAGATAGTTCAAGAACGAATGCTAAATCACCTAATGATGATATCCGAGGATTTGGCGTTTGTAAACTTTGAAAATGAAATTCTAAAATTGCCCATATTTTACGATAAGAAATGTAACTAAAAGTCAAATTTCAGGTTGTAGGAGGCTGAAAATCTTGTATCCTGCCACTGGATACGATTATCAAACAGGAATTTTCATTTCACATTTTCACAGTATTTCTCCCAAAGAATCTAATGAAATGTTTAAATCCCGGTGTAAAATATTTACCATGTGTTTTACCATCAAGAAACACTGCAATTTGTTGCACAGTGTGTTTATGTGTTTCGTAATATTCTGTTAATAAACACCGCTTGTTACCAGAAGTACATTTTACTTCTGGTTATATTGTAGGCACAACAGGTGTAAATTACCGTAAGACTACTCAGTTCCCTAAACAGATATAATAAATCTGCCGTCTAGTTGGACATAAAATGAGCTGGCTGTAGGTTGGATGTAGAGGATCACATATGTAAAATACATGAACTTCACTCTTGGGTTTTGTGTCCCACGTTGCATACAAATTGCTCTTACCGTAGCGGTATACGGACTGCCTCAGCTTACAGCCCTACATTTTTACTCTTTCATTAAATGCAGTTTCTCTCTTTACTGTCACTGCTTCTCTTTTCCTTCTTCTTATATTGTTATCCGTAATATTTCAAAGGGTAAAATACGTTAAAATGCAATTAAGTAATAAACACTACTACTACAAATACTACTATTACAACAACAACAACAACAAATACTACTATTACTACTATTAGTTCTCTCTGATAAAATTTATGGTCCATCTCAGATTTATCCTTCTAGCCGTTTGGAAGCCTCTCAGTATTAATTTAATCGTATGTGTTTGCTTGTTGAAAATGGGTATAATGATGTCTGTCCTTACTGCCTAAACACGACGATGAGTACGATGTGAGTGTGTGTGAGTTTGTGTGAGTTTGTGTGAGTGTGTGTGTGTGTGTATATATGTGTGTATATATTTATGTGTGAGTGTGTGTGTGTGTATGTATGTGTGTGGGTGTGTGTATATGTGTGTGTGAGTGTGTATGTGTGAGTGTGAGTGTGAGCGTGTATGTGAGTATGTGTGTGTGTGTGAGCGTGTATGTGAGTGTGTGTGTGTGAGTGTGTATGTGTGAGTGTGAGTGTGAGCGTTTATGTGAGTGTGTGTGTGAGAGAGAGAAATCCAGTATAGAGTAACTTCATTATCTCCGGCTAATTTTGTCTGCCTCAAAAAAGATTATGAAAAATCGTAACCTTTCCGAGATTAAACAAGCGTGTAGTTACCAGTAATGAAGCTGCAGTTTCTAAAATTAGTCAGAAAGAAGGTATTGAAAGACAACAGGCTGTACGGATACACATTTCCAGGATCGTATGAAGGTGCAGACAGATAAGGATGCAGACGTATGTAAAGCGTGGAAGTTAAAATAAGAATATAAAACTGAAATTAAAATGAAACTTTTCTGTTTGAGACCCAAGTATATTTATTTGGCTGTCACATAAGTACTTTACTACACATCAAATACATTTATTTAGTAATGTATATTGTTCAAGTTATGCTATTTCTTCTGTGTATTATATATTTTTTTTTCATATAATCCAAATTACCTCCCAATAAAAATATTGTTTTTTGAAAGTTCTAAACGTCCATATAATATCGATTTTGCTCACGACTTTCCATATGGTTTTTCACTGTAAAGCCCCTTACCCATATATTTTGCTTACATGTTCAGTTTCATAATCTTATTACAAGTTGTTTTCTTGCTCGTTATTTCTTCATTATACGTAAGAATTTATTTTTTAAAAATTTTTCATTCCATCTTCACATATAAAGATTACACGCATCTTAGTTTGTTCTTATTTACAAAGGTATACACTACATTTTCTACGCTCTCAATTATCTCAACTTCCAGATTCTCATTCTAGACTTTCTTATCGCACTTTTTTCCATATTAGAACAGCATATATATATTTTTCTTTCCCACACTTGTTTCATATAACATAGCACAAAACAATGTACCTCAAATTGACTCATCCAGCCCGATGCTGATAATGCAGGAAGTCAGACCCGCTTCGGCGCCCAGAATAAGCTGCAACGTGTTCTGGAGTTGAAGTTCACACGTTTCTTTGAAATTAAATTGTCATGCGAATAGAATTTGAGACACAGTAAGACTTTCTACAGTAAGAGACACTCTATAGTGTAAGGAAAGGAGTATCAGCTGTCTGCTCAGAAAATGACCGCTTTTATGGAGAGTGTGACCGACGATATCTCGCACGGTCGTGGCCCCTTCTGAATAATGGAGCCGAAGGAAGACTGCGACATCTGGAAGGACGGTGTCATAGATCGCAAAGTGTTGCCTTTCTTATGAGTCAATTCGAGTATAAAAGAGGAAGAATAAAAATAGTCCCGAACGTCTCCTTTTGAAGCTCCTCTAGACGACAAGCCACAATATAAAGCAGCTACTATTGTAACTCCGCCGGCAACCTCTTTTTAAGGGGTCTCCACTGGCGAAAACTTCGAAAGAGTCCCGGTGTTCCTGCTTCATAGTAACTTGCAAAGGCTACGGTAGAAACCCGCCAGTGACTGATATAGTACAGTATTCTTCTATTTGCCTGTCAGTATACCATTAAATCATTGACATAAAATCCTTCCGATCGCACTATGGCCCTGGAGTCGACTCAGCCTCTAACAGAAATGAGTACCAGGAGTATTTCCTGGGGGTAAAGGCGGCAGGTGCTTAAGGCTAACAACCTTACCAACATTCTGTACCGTTGTCATGTAATCTGGGAACCTTAACTTCCTGGAACCCTCTGGGCCACTCCAGGCCTGTAATGGGACTGACTTGCCCTTTCTTATACCACTAGATCTCATTTATGATGGCCGTTGTCCCGGTGGAGGTTAGAATGAAGCACCTTAGTGTAGAAGTCAGAACCGTGATCACCTCATCTTTTCACTCGCTTTAGTTTCAAGATCTGTCCCGACCAACAATCTGCACATAATCCTTTATCCTACACCTGTTCTGTATTTAACCTTCAAGGAATGTGAAGGACACGTAATTAATACACCTATAGTCACAGATTTTCAGATTCTTCATTTTTTATTTTCTTTCTTATATCCCATGCTTCAGCAGAACTAAAATGAAGCAAACGTTATTGGCAATATATTATAATATATATACAATTAAGTAGCGACCGAAGGGTAACTCTTAAGGACCTGCGCGATGTTCAAGAAACTGCTCAGCATTTGTGGAAAAGCAAGGTTGATTTGAATCGATAATCGAAACCGGAAATCTGAATAGGATTGAGGGTCACAATGTTTTGTACATCGGTGTTTTGGTAGTAATGTTGTAGTTGGTACAACCCGTTCTGTAGTGGTAATAATCCATATACAAATGCTAAAACACTACAGCAGGTAAAAGAGTATTGCAAAATTAATATAATTTTAGGTTGCCAAACTTTTCAGCTCTTCGATGAGAAAATCATCTCAGATGGCACAGTGAAGAGCGAAGCATATGGTAGTTAATAAATATAGTAGTACCGAGTAAGACTTTTAAAAGTTCGTTATTGAGTTTTGATATCAATACTCAGTTAATTAATTCAGATTGTTGGGATACTTGTATAAGTTACTTGCATATGATAATGAAATAATTGTGTCATTTTAAATAATTTTTAACCACTTCTCTTCTACTTCAGTTATATATATATATATATATATATATATTTGTGTGTGTGTTTCTGCAAGCCCATGTTTACAATCAAGGCGATAGTTAAAATGAACTTATTCACAATGTCTAAAACATTAAATTCGAACATATTTATTAAGCTAAACCCAGATATTTATCTGCTTCGCAACAACCCACCTGGACCTTAGGTGTCCTGATTGTTGAAGTTTCTAGACCACACAAATTTAGACACCCCCATACTCATACACACACACACATACACATATACACGCAGCCGGTAGGACTCTTCTGTACTAGTGATTAGCTCATCGCAGAGACAACTGCCTACACAGCAGACAACCAACACAAGAGACGAACATCCATGCCCTGAGCGGGATTCGAAACCGCAGTCACAGCAATCAAGCAGCTGCAGACCTAAGCTTAGACCGCACGGCCAGCGGAATTGGCTATGCGGTAACTCCCACAGTAATTGTAGTATAGATGTGTCCATTACTGTGTAGAGACTATATTGTAACTACTCTATATCGTAACTAATCATGCATATCGGGTATGTGATTATTACTCTGTTTATAGTGTAGAACACCTAAGGGAGTTGGGAAGGTTTGTTGTGAGTGTAATTAGTTCAATTACGGTGAAGTTCAAGCATCATAAATATGATGTCTTCCTACATATAGCTAGTCGTAATTCTCTTAATATTAAAAAAAAACTATATGTACCATCTAACACAACATCGAAACATTGGCATTGTTTTCACAGGGCACGTCTGATTCATAAACACAAACAGCAAATACGTACTTGTGTAGTTTAAATTGCTCTTGTGTTATAATCAAAACATAGTGAATTTTCTATGGTAAGAAGTTGAAAATTTGAATATAAGTAGATAATTTTGTGCTCGAAGTAATAAATTAAACCTTTAACACTTACCAACCAACTGTCGAGTTAAAATCGAGAGCGCTTTCCATTTTATTGGTCCAATTTCGAGTTTAACTAGACATGTCAATTTTTCTATTTTTATTGTTTTTTTCCCCATAAGCTCCTGTTATCCAACTTCGAAGGTTAGATGCATTCTGAAAAATTAATTTTGACCAGAACTTTGGAATTCAGAAGAAAGATGTTCACTGTAAATATTTAGAGATTTACACTGAAAACGTCAGAATTTGATTCTTCAATTCTACCTCTTCAAAAATGTTGACCATAAAATGTATATGGAATTTAGGGAATTATTAGAGAATTGTCGGAAAACTTTTTTCGTAAAAGTACATGTACGATTAACGTAAAATATTCCGTTTGCTGTGTTAACCACCCAGATATTCGTCATAATCATCATCATCATCATCATGTTCATGAAGGGTTAGGCGTGTTTCCTGTTCCTTAATCCTCAAGATAAAGTTGATCCCTCCATCTCTTCCTTGGTTGTCCTATGTTCCTTCGTCCTTTTGGTTGATATTGTAATGCTTGTTTTGGTATTATATTTGTGTCCATCCTCTGTGCGTGTTGTAGCCACTTTCCTTGGTACTGTTTTATTTCCTTTACTATGTTCTGTGTTCCCGTTTTTTCCCTAACACATTGATTATTTTCTTTATCTAGTTTTGTTTTTCCAAGTAAGTGTCTCAAAAATTTCATCTGTGCTACTTCTAAACGTCGTTCCTCTCTTTTCCTCAGTACCCAAGCTTCACATCCAAATTTCAGTGCTGCTTTAGTTGTAATGTTGTGAGTTCTTAATTTTGTTTCTTTGTTCGTTTGTTTTCCAAAATGTCTACGCATAGCTCAGTTTATTTTGTTATATGTTTGAAATTTGTCTTCTAAAACACTATTGTATTCTGATATACGATACCCCAAGTATTTAAAATCTGTTACCTGTTCAATAATATTATCGTTTATCCCAATTTTTGCCCTCTGTATGTGGTTTCCCCACATTGCCATTGATTTTATTTTTGTACTACATATAGTCATTTTGTATTTTCTTGTTGTAAGGTTTAGGTGGTAAACCATTGTTTGTAGCTCATCTTCTGATGTGGCTATTAAAATCTGGTCATCTGCATATGGTATAGTGTTCAATAATTTCCTATTATTTATTTGTGTACCATCTGGATATTAATTTACCATACGAATCCTAAAGGCAAAATAAATTTCATAAAACCTACTTGGAAGTTTGGGAAATGAAATTTTGAAGGAAAATTAGTTAAATATTTTAAAACCACGCCCAGAATTTAAAGTATGTCAATACTCGTAAATCACAAATTATTGGAAAAGTCTATGTATGGTTTGAAGTGGGGTGGAAAGAAGGGGTGAAATATTTTGACAGGGAAAAGGATCTTAGCAAAATATCTCTGGGGTTACAGGAGACCGATGTTAAAGGGGAGAGGCTGTACACCGGATACAACTTTTTCAGGAGGGTATCTGAATGGCATTAACCATGATATTGTTATCCTAACTCGGGTTTTCAGAAACTTGAGTAACTAGACCCTGCTGTGCGAAGTTGTAGGCCCTGTTAGTGTGGCTGGTAAAGATACAAGCCTTCGAAATTTGCGGAATCTATCAGTCCTAGCCTGAAGGTCCCTATTGTGGAAATAGAGGAAGTATCTTTCTTCAAAAAGTCGATAAATATTTACCAGTCGTCACCACGTAAAGTCCAAGAAAAATTGAATATCCTAGGCCGTAATTCTTGAAGAGCAAAAAAAGAATGACGCAGTTGTAACCCAGAGACCTAAGCTAATTAAGACGTTGGTACTTAGACAAATAATTAACCTGTTGTATGCTTTCTTCTGGGTAATCCCCCGGCGTCTGAATGTTATATGCCGACATTTCGGAACAGTCTGACTGTTCCACCTTCATAACTACCTGCCTATAAAGATGGAACAGAGTGTTTCGAAATGTCGGCATATAAAATTCAGACGCCGGGGAATAACCAGAAGAAAGCATACAACATTCAGAGAAAGGCGAAAGTTTGAAATAAAAAATAATTAACTGGCTTCAGAAATTTTAAAGGAAACTGATCGCTATGCATGTTGTTTAAACTGATCGCTATGCATGTTGTTTAAACTGATCGCTATGCATGTTGTTTAAACGAGCCCACATCAGATTTTATTCTGGAGATTTTCTCTTTAATTAATTCGTTCAATAAAATTTAACTGCATTTTGTCATTTTTTCAATTTGTACCGGTCCGGATATCTTAATACTGCGTATAGAATTCTAAATAATCTGGTTTCATAAACTATTTTGAATATAGTATCTTGCCTTAAGCATTTTCTTTCATAAAATGACTGAAGGTGCCCATTCCAGGCTCGACCCCGGGGGCCAAGATTCCTTGAGATGTAAGGATTGTATTTAAAACTCATATACACTCTTTTATAAAGGCTTTCTTCGTCAAGTCAACTTTCGTTCTGTTCACTGTGCGAATCCTGCCTTGGTCTCTCCGCTTAGCGACCGTTTTTGCAGGTGTGCGTGGATCATATTAGAGAATGGATGTCGGCTGGCCAACAGAGTAACCTATATCGATAGTGCGACGCATTTTAGTCAATCGTCTTCGACACTGCATTCCGGCGATACCGGTCTGATTTTGAATTTTGGGCAACGCGTGATTAAAGAACGACGAGAAAACATCCGTGCGAATCTTTCGGAAGTTAAAGGCAGCGGGCCGGATGTAAGTGTGTGTCCTCTAGTGAATATCAAGTGGTTCGACTACAATACAAAAGGCTGTTTTTAGTAATATTGATTTGACATAAGTATCTTCCCTGTTGTCTACATCCCCCGGATATTCCCTGTGAGGAAGAAAGATTACTTGAAGGCCAGGTGCATGATGTGTCTTGTTGCGAATTTGTTTAACCTTTTGACGCCTGAAGTCAACTATGATGGTCGTACCGCACCGCTAACCTCTAAATTTGCATTTTATATATTTATTCAACAAATAAAGGTACTGAATATTTTAAACATGGTATATACTCTCCGTTTTTTCCTCTTCAAAATGCATTTTTTTTTCATAATTCTAACATATTTGGTTCCTGTATTATTCACATTTTATTTACAGACTGTGCTAAAATTAAAAAAATAATTCCGGCGCCAAAAGGTTAATCTCACATAAATGTGATTTTATTTTACAGCATTATTGACAGGTCTCCGTTACCTTCTTTGCTGAATACTCGAGCGTGCTGCTAATGAAAAGCGTAGGTTCCTGCAGGTAATCCTATGTGGGTACAAAAGTAAGTTAAATTGTAGAGCATAGCATGTAATGCCTACCGGAAACTAAATGTAAGTTCCAACGTAATATTAAGGAATCAGCCTTTTTTTTACTAAAATTTTGTTTTGTTTGATTATCCCGACAAAGAACATTCATCAAGTGGTCATTATAATGAAGGCACAGTGTTCAGTGCGAATCACGAAATGTATCATCACACATGTTAAGAAAACTAATTTTGCTCTTCAAAATGTTGTCAGTAATTCGTATTTTCATGATTGTCGTTGCGTTCATTTCTTTACTCCACCAACACGTTAAAGCAGTCCCAATTTTTTACCTGCAGTATATGAGATTCGACCCATTAAGTAACCAATGTTTAGTAAAAGGTGTACAGGTTTTGGTAAATTAAGAGCATAATTTAAATTTCCAATATTTATTCAATTTCTTTTAAAAAGTGACACTTCGCATAATAGTCATTTAATACAACTCATGTGCATATATCTTTATCAGAATATACCTCAAACTCTCATACTACCGTGATTAATAATATTAGTTGGCAATGTTGGAAAGGTTAAAAAAGGATACAGAAGTTCAAAATTATCTTCCGAAAGTAGGAAAGAGTCGATTATATGTCAGAATTCCTTTTCACTGTTCAGCTTACAATATCTAAGATTTGAGGCCGGTATTTGTAAAACTAAATATTAAAATACAGACAACGTCTACCGCGTTTATTTGTCCTTTCACATGAAAGTGCGAGGGAACCAGAAATCAACATTCCGTAGGTAATTCGAAAATTTCACTTAGACTAAAGTGAATAATATTTTCTGTGGCTAGTAGCCACTCCAGGTGGTTAAATGGAGAGTAAACCAATACATATCGAGAACCATCTCTGTCCTTTTCATCAGCTCCGTGATTACAAGGACAGAGATTTTTATGTTTATGGTTCCGTGCATCGCTGATCTATATTAATAACTGTCCAACGAGGCGCAACACAAAACAGTCTATTTATTATTCTGCAAGTTCACTCTACATGTTTCGAGTGTCAACCACACCCATCATCAGGAGTACTCAAAACATTAACTGCAGCCTCCGGTAATGGTGT
>Ga0123354_10017287_pt1 | contig 11300 bp, 8 predicted proteins | sample TergutLab28metaG_2_FD_97872 | JGI IMG/M metagenome (GOLD analysis project Ga0123354, IMG submission 97872) | Labiotermes labralis P4 segment gut microbial communities from Petit-Saut dam, French Guiana - Lab288 P4 | ecosystem: Host-associated > Arthropoda: Insects > Digestive system > Gut ... | reverse complement strand
GCGTGCGCATGCATATAGCTAGCCCTTAAGTTCCCTAGACAACCTGATGATGGCCAATACAGGCCGAAACATGTAGTTGTTTCCATCACAGTCATTAAATACACCTCAGTGATTAAGTTGTGTATGACTACATACCTTCTCCTAGTTACTGCATGGTTGATATACTTGGTAGCTTCAAAATGTTCCTGGAATCACTTTATTTCTGAGAAATACAAAATAGTACAATATTCAATTTACAGTTCCTTCAAAATAGTCCCCTTGTGCAACTATACACTTCTGCCAGACACTGTCAAGCTGTTGGAAACATCACTGGAAGTCATTCTGTGAAAGCCTCTGCAGATCCTCCATCACATTCTGAATGCTGCCAGTAGAATCACAAAAGCATCGTCCCTTCAGTGCTGATTTCAGTCAAGGGAATGGGTAAAAATCAACTGCAGCCAGGTCAGGAGGGTATGGGGGATGCTCCAGTGTTGTCACATTCTTTGTTAAGAAATCATTGACCAAAACTGACAAGTGTGTGGAATCTTTGTCATAAGAGAGATAACAAATGTTGGTTCTCCATTTTTCAGGGCATGTCCTTCCCACCACACCCCTAAGGCAATGACAGATGTCAATGTACTTTTCTTTATTCATGGTTTTACCTTCAGTGATGAACTCATAACGGACAGCGGCTTGGCATTCCCAAAAAAACCGTGAATTATACCAGCAAATTGTATGAACTTTTAAAGCTATTATGTATGACACCATCATACTCTAAAAAATTTGTGTTAGTATACATACATCATCATCATCATCATCATACCAAGCCTTGATTACTGTGTGTTGGCATATGTAGGCTATCAGTAAGTCATGAAAAGGTATGAAAGGTGGCATGATGGGCTATTGTGGCATCATCATTCTAAGCCATGCTGGGATATTTATGACATCACTATACTAATTCATACTTATTATATGCCCATTATCCTCAGTTTTTAATAAATAAAAGCCATAATATTCTCTCAATGGACTTTACTGCTGTCAATCATTTGGACAGGATATGAAGAAATTCCAGAGTATGAGAGTAGCCACACCTTAATGCCCAAGAGAAAATGGATTTCTTCATATCCTCATCCTTCTGAAGACCAAAATAAAACCCATTCCTAAAATTTCTGCTTTTTTAATGTGATATGACAGAAGCAAAACTGATTTCATGAGAAATAAAATGTCAGAATGGGCTTCTGTACAATACTCATTAAAATGAAAAGTGCCAGTACAACATATATTTCTTCTGCTGTCAGGGACTGCCACTCACTCCCTCTCCACTGCTTGGAGAAAATATAGCCCCTTGAATTTTTGAACTGCTCAGTGTTACGACAGGTCTCAGTCACAATTTTCTGCACAATGTCATTGTCAAAAAATTGTTCAAATATATCTACAGGATTAGCCAGGCCCTTTGCAGTGTCTTGAGGTCCACTAATTCCACTAAATTTCTTGTCAACTGATTTAATTGTCCACACCATCCCACAGAAAATTACTGGCACTCACATATGCATTACCATCCACACCACTGTTACAACCAATGTTCAGCAACAATGCATCATTTTCTTGCTAAATGAAATCAGTATCACTGCAATCATCTGTGTTCAAAAATTCACTATCATCAGAAACTAAATGTTTACCTATCATTTCATTGCTATCTAACAAGTTTGCATACCAATCATTCCTAATCCCTTTCTGCTACTTGAGGCCATGACTGCGCATGGAAATTCACATCCATGTGCAAAGTAGAATACTGTACACCAATGTAGTGCAACGCACTGCACTGCAAATAGGAATGAACACGTCTGTTCAATGTGTAATAACCATCAAGTACTGTCAGATCATAAAAGGGTAGGGCATATCACATGTCATATGCAAGTATCTTACAAAACTCTTGTATATGCAGATGGGTTCCAATGCCAAGCATGTATCACGTTGGCTGGAGTGTTTCTAGCTTAGCCTGCGTATTTGAGTGTTTGAAATTCAGTGTTTTAAAAAGAAAATGTATAAAGTTGATTTGGTCAAAACAAAAACTAACTTGTGAAAAATGAATTAATTTAGATGGCTATAAATGCATTATCATGCAGTTTGTATTAGTCTTTATTACAGCGCATCTTTACACACTGTTTTCTCTTTCTATATTCCTGCATTCTGTCTTAAGATTACTTAATTGCATTCGATATGTGCTATGAAATTATGACAAGGTCTCTACACTTGCACCTACAATTTGGGCCTTATGGGATGGATTTTACAACCTTCTTCCTGATGCAGGGTCAGCCTTCTCCATTTCTTTTAAAACTAGCTTCTTACTGAAAATAAAATTAACCATTTCTCTGTGTGCTTTTACTGCCTAGTTTTGTTAGTCCTGTTACATATGCCTACACACATTTTAGTTAGAAGATGCGGCTTAGCATTCAAAATGACAAGAGACCAGCATGTAGCAGTGTAGGAGGGTAAAACTGTTATAAACATGACTGAAGTCCAATCTGACCATAGAAAATGAACTGATCCCTATATCAATATTCTCTACATGAGTATTATACATTTCCTCCATGACATCATAGCACAGTAGTTGACTATCTAGAATGGCAACTCATGGAGTTCAGAAAAACTTCTAGCAAAAATCAATGTTGCCCAAGATTGAAGTAATGGTACCAGGGCAGAAGTTTTCACCTGCATAAGAAGACCATTCCAATACCCACAAAACAATACCAAGATCAAGACTATATCCCCAAAACCATTCACGTTATGAGTGAAAGAAGACAGGAAGGCACTATACTCATCACTCTGCACTGAAGATTTAAAGTGAAACTGCACAAAAATAAATTGCATAAAATGAGACCTGCCTGTATATCAAAAATGCACACACAACTGCATCAGAAATAGTTAAAAATATTGCAAAACTTTCATGCCTGTAGCAGGTTTAGGTGCATACCTTCTGTCCCCACGTAATGTCTGGCAGACCGATCACAGAGCAGTCAACAATGTCAGGATGGCCTAGCAGATGTGTCTCTATCTCCACTGCACTAACCTTATAGCCACCTGTCTTGATTATATCTACGGATGTCCGACCAAGTATCTTGTATATTCCACCATCATCACAAGCTGTATCACCTGAAAGAGTATAATAGCATTTAACAAACATAAAACTCACTAGTTTAGGCCTTGTTGAATTAGATGTCATTGCTTTGGGTACCCCCCCCCCCAAAAAAAAAAAATCCACCTCTGTCATCAGGATAAGTCTCTCAACACGAATGCAATAGGTTCCTCTGAACGGCTGGTACCTAGCTACTAGACTACAAGTATCATACTCCAGACTACCAGAATCATAATGCTAGTTACTGCTGTGAGAACCTCCTCTCATAAACTCACTGATTACTCACTATAGTCACTAATCATGTAGTTAAAAGGAACTCAGGTAATCAATAAATGCACCACTCTCTTGGGATCTGATGGACCTTGACCATCACCACTACACCCATTTAGTATCTACACAGCCATTTACACTGCACAAATTATAACAAAGGAGAAGAGGAGGAGCAGCAGCAGCAATGGTGGTGGGGGGAGGAGGAGGAGTACCAGTGGCAACAGCAGCAGCAACATATTGGTGGCAGCAATTATTCTTTGCTGCATGTATTGACATTAACACCAGTGGCACACATTTCTCAGACACGAAACAATGTTCTCATGTACGATTTTGGATGATAATGATGAGATTGAAAATGATGATGGTGGCTGCTGCCCCCACTGCCACCACCACCACCACCACCACCACCTCTTAGGTGCCATCTAACTGCATTTTATTAAGTCAAGTGAATTATACATTCCAAACAACTGCAAGAATATGTGGCTTTTATTCTAATATTACACTATGCCGTTTTGGTCTATTTTCTGGCCATCACCAGACAGCGTTGACCTACAACTGCATAAAAGGAACTGTCAGCTAGCGTCCTCTCCTGCACATGTAATGTACACAATATCCACAAATTAAATATTATTCCCAATAGCAGAATAATAAAAATGTTAAAGTTAGTTAAAACAAGACTGTATTCATAAATTTTTTTTGCACTCTGTAGGTCGAAATAAGAAGACTCTGCTTAAAGATGTGTAGGTGTGTGGTAGACAGGAGGGGTGTGACTGTGGCTGTCTTATATGTGCAACTTAAATTGTAGTACTAACCTGTAAACATAATAGGAGTAAGACTAAATTTGGTAAACTGAATATGTACAGAATAAATTAGGTTATGTTATATGTATCAACTAGTGACTTATATTATAAATCCATAAAATACAACTCACTGCTGTATCTAGTACATATATGTATCAGCTTTCCTTTCTAAACCCCCTGTATCACTTAGTCCCATACAGAGGAAAATAAGCCTTTTCCCACACACTCTTCCCCTACCAATGATTACCTTGATTACAATGGTTAAAATCAAATTATGTCTACAGCTTTATATTAAATATAAGTTGTACTTATAAGCCAGTCAGTCATACAATTACATATCATTAAGCAGATTCTTCTTTCTTCGATCTACTGGTCACAGAAAAAAAAATCCTAATTTAAATAATTCTATTTTATTATTTGTTTATAGGGAATAATATTTTATGTTTCTTGTATACATTAAATGTGAAGGAGGGGTCTTTACCTAACAGTTCCTTGTATACAATTGTAAGCCAGCTACCTGATGATGGCCAGAAAATAGGCTGACGCATGTTGTAATCCAAACCTAGAATAAAAGCTATTCTTGTTAGTAGTAGTAGTAGTAGTAGTAGTAGTAGTGGTAGTCATAGTGGTGGTGGTGGTGGTGGTAGTAGTAGTAGTAGTAGTAGTAGAAGAAGAAGAAGGAGAAGAAGGGGAAGAAGGAGAAGGAGAAGAAGAATGAGGAGGAGGAGGAGGAGGAGGAAAAGAAAAAGGCAGAGGAGGAGAAGGAGAGGAGAAGGAGGAGGAGGAGGAGCAGCAGCAGCAGTGCCACCACCACCACCACCACCACCAAGTGTAATGAACAAGGCTTTATAATATTCTGTAGTGAGTTAGAAACATCTGGCAATCAGAAAAGAAGGTCTACAGACTCTGTGCAGCAATTTCCTAACAACAAACTTCAAACATAACAAAAATTACGAACACACCACTGTATTAAATGTCTAGTTTGAAATACACTTAACATCAATCATAGTATAAAAACTGGAATAATTCTGTCCTCTCCATATATTTACCACAAGTTCTTCTTTGCATTAACCTTTAGATAGTGGGTCATTTAATTTCTGTAATTCCTCCACTGTACTAGGTTTTCCTCATGTGGTACTTAAATTCCAGCATGTGCATTACAAAACACATGAAAATACATGAACTGATACAGATAAAATTATGAAATAAACAGTATTTTGTTGGAAAGAAGTTAATGATGTTGCAGCATGTCTTAAAATAAAGTTCACTACATGCATTGCCTAGATATCCTATGTAACAGAGTTCGTGATACTTCATCTACTTGAAAAGAGCTCTGAATTGTATATTTACATCTGGGCTAGGTTATTTGACATGCACATCATCACAGCTGTATAGGTTGTGGTAAGCCAGTGCTTCCTGACATTGCATTTTATCCTACTGACATTGGTAGACAGTACTCTATGATGTACTGTGTAACGATTTTCATACATGATCCCAGATAGGAAACTTGATGTGTCCAAGCTCTGAATTAGTCAAAAGCAATCACTCTCTTCTGTTCTTTTTCAGAGTCAGAAGGAGGCAGAAATGTGTAACAACACGTCACAAATGCCGGTGCTAATTTCACAAGCCAGTCAGTGAGACATTATCACTAATCTTCATGGATCTTTTCTTGTCATCTGGCACATAGTACTTCACGAGGTGCCCACAGTGCTGTGTTTACATCTGGTATTGGTGGTGTGAGCAAGAGAAGCTGAATGCGTAATGGACACAAATATAAATTATACTCCACAAAACAGATGCAAAAACTTGCACCTAAGAAATAATGTAAGAAGGTAGCCACTGCAGTTGTTTTGTGTTTGTTTCTGTTTACTAAAACTTAAAAGACAAAATTTAAAGAGTACTGAAAGAAGTTTCTTCTTCTTTATCTGAATAAAGAAGATGTCTTCAGTCCCTTTTTCCAGCAATCAGTCCTAAATGTGGAGTACATAAAGGAAGTCACCCAGTGTGTGAAGAGGTATGCATGTATTATCAAGTGGTCTGGCATACGAAAGCTCTATCATCATAATTCAGTCTATAGGATGTATACATTCAACCAAGGCAGTATGCTCATTTAGATTCCTTTTTTTTTAACACAAATTCTGTATTGTATTCCCTAATTAATGTAACATGAAAGGAAGCAAATTTCAAAATTTTTATTAAAAAAAAAAAAAATATATGCAACAGAGGGGATTGTTTCAAAAATCTGAAATGGGTAGAATGATCAGTTCTAAACAGTGTACTCTTTATTTCAAGGTTTCAGCTTCAAAAATGTATAAAATTTAAAAGAACATAATATGAATATATACAGATATGGACATTTAAACAAAATGATGCCTCAGCTGTCAGGGATTGTGTTGGCATTTAAAAAGTCTGACAATTCAAAAGGTTAAATTCGGCATTCTTCTGACATGAGTGCACAACCTACCACTCCTCACATTCCTCCTATGGGGAAAGAGGTTCCAATACCAAACAGATAAAAGGCTAGGAGAATAGACCTTCTGCAGACACCTCCTACCTCCTGCTGGGAATCGAACCCAGGATTGTCCAGCCCAAATAGCTTAGTTGCTATACTGATTACACTGTCATGACCCTATTGTGTATGTACACTTTAGAAGTGGATGTGACAATAAAGTTTCAATTTATAAGCCATGAGTAGAGATACGTTCCTGAGATTGAAGCCATTTCAGGAGAAGTATGGCATTTAAAAATGCCAGACAATAAATGAGGTTACCTTCAGTATTCGATGTACATTAGCAGTCAACCTATCACACCTGGCATTCTTCCCATGGGAAAGGAGCCCCCAGTACTTAATGAATAAAAGGCCAGGTGTGTGGACCTTTTGGAGAAAATTTCATAGCTCCTGCTGCAAACTAAACTCATACTATCCAGCCCAAAACACCCTAGTCACTATACTGACTACATTACCTTTATTGTGTATGTATACTTTAAAAGTTGATGCAATGAGAAAGCTTTCATTTATAAGCCGTGAGTACGAATCTGTTCTTGAACGGAAGCCATGTTAGGAGAGGCAAGTTTTCTGTCATTCATCTGATTTTTCATTTTGGTAACCATAACTTTTTGTGTAATGATGCTTCAGACTAAGCTTTCAGACATACACATTGCAGTATGTGTGTTGTCACGTTTGCTTCCTATATGCAGTATGCACATATGGATACAAGCAAAGAGATGTGACCTACATGTAGTATGCAAGTACCATAAAGGTTAACAATTTTAACAATTTCTTACCTTCAGACCAAAACATTTACTGGAAATCTAGACAGCAAATCATAACTTTTGGTTTGAACACAATTACTGAAGCATAGTGAAAATAATAAATCAAAAAGGAACATCTACACTAACTTCCCCATTGCAAAGGACAACCATTTTTCTGGCCCATCTTGGTACCAAAACAGTGTTTTCAAAAGATGCTGGAACAGACAAAATTATCTAACAAGGTGTAACTTCAAAATTTACTCCAAAATAAAACATACTTAATGACCAGATAGAATTAATTGCATTAATTGAATATACCCAAAAGTAATACACAAAAACCTATGATGCAAATCAACAATCATCAAACCATCAGATGAGCTGTTCCAAATGAACAGTAAATACTGACATTACTTCCCACCAGATTACATTTATGTTCTGATCAGACCAAAATGTCATCCACATGAAGCAGACTACTCACTGTGGTAAAAACCTTGCAATCTCACAATTATCTTATTTTACCTTACACTGCATTATATAATTGAATCCCTATTCACAGAAAACCTCTATCATCATCAACAGCAGTCTACCAAACTTGCATTCTAGTACTTAAATATAATACGTAATGACACCAAAGCATTTTGAGTATACACAGCTCACATAGTCACCCTGAAATCTCATAGTACTTGCAGTTATTAATTATATCTATGATCACACCTGTTTTAAACCACCCATCTTCTGTGAACACCTCCCGTGTTGCTTTAGGATTCTTCCAATAACCTTTAAAAACATTTGGACCCTTAACTCGCAGTTCACCACTTGTATACTTTGTCAACTGTGTGGTTGTTCCTTTACCCGCAGAGCCCTCTATTAGAATTTCATAGTTTTGATTCTGAGAAGTTCTGGCAATCTGTGCCTGCACTCCTGGCAGTGGAGTTCCCACATAACCTACAATCAACAACACACACATATTACATTACAATTAAACTTCCATTATATTTTAAATTCTGAAACTGTTCATGTATTCAGTGTCCACTGTCATGAAACTTCCACAACCAACTCTGAAGTCATTAATAATTAATTGTTTTCAGTCAAACATAACAATATTTTATTATTTAACTTATTGGCAACAAGTTTTGGTCCTTAGACCAGCATCAGGCCATCTTTACATAAAATTTAGAATGGGTTACATGTAATGCATGTTAATTTCATGTTGTATGGGATCTCATAAAACTTACATCAATGTTAAAAATCTGTTAAAACCTTGAGTTACATTGCCTGTAATATAATATAATAAAAGTTGTGTGAAGATCTGAAATGGAAGTTAGGACTGATACATAATATATAACATATTATGTATCAATTCATGATGTTTTCCTCAACAAATATCATTAGGGCTACTGAGTTGAGGAGGATGAGATGGGTGGGGAGCTTGGCACACATAGGGAACAGGAGAAATGGATACAGGGTTTTCACTGGAACACCTAAACGAAAAAGACCAATTGGAAGACCTAGACATATATCTGAGGATTAACACCAGAGTGATCTTAAGGAAAGTTGAAAGGGAATGCATGGCCTGGATTCATCTCCTACAGGACAGGGACAATTATGGGATTCTTGTGAACAAGGTAATGAACATGAGGTTTCCATAAAATTTGATTAACTTCTTCAACTAGCTGAGAACCTATTGGCTTCTAAAGGACTCTGCTCCATGGAGTCAGTCAGTTCATACTACAGTAATCAAAATCATTCCAAAAATCTCTGAGATGGTTTCTATTACAATCTTCATCATCACTCATCCACTGTCTTCAAAATTAATGCAAGACTTCTTCACTCCAAAATCTCAGCTGGATGTACAGAATCTGTAACTTTTTCACCTTATGCTTCCACAATTTGCAATGGTATATTAGACAAATGAAGCTTAATGAGGTATTCACTGGGCTGTTACTATGAATGAGACGCACCTCAATCATCATCATCTGTAACCTCAGCTTCTAAATTAAGTTGCTTCCTCAGTTCAACATCTCTAGTTACCTACAAAAGGTTACGTCCAATGCCATCAAAATCTGGAAGAAATGGAAGACCTTTCCCCCCAAGATCCATTCACTATTCAGCTGCTCAATCCCAGCATCACTATCAAAACTGTGGCTACACCAGCTTCCTTACCTGTTGCAGCAACTGTCTGGATCACTATGCAACATAAACAGTCAAGCTAGGTCACAGACGAAGTGACAAGATTATGTCAAGCGCCACAAACTTTCAGAAATAAGTACGCTGTACAGTGAGGATGGCCTGATGCAGTGTCTAACAGAACAACTTTAAAAGCCAACTCTACTGGTTGAACAAAATCAATGCAACAGCTATTTTGGAATACTTGTCACCCATGCCTTAGAACTGGATCTCCCAAGGGAGAAAAATGAAAGCTCTTGGGGAGTGGCAAACAACATGAGGCTAAGCCTTAGTCATCTCCTGCAATGCTATTATGCCACAAGGTGAACCGGTCCTTTGTTGGCTCATATTCCATGGCACTCTTCTCCTCCTTAGCAAGGAACACTCTTGCTGGCATTTTGTTCCTGACAATCCTGTTTTGTCAACTTTAAAATATTTCCAAGAACAGTGACAGCTATCTTAATTTGATTCAGTCAATTAAACAGCATCAGCTGAGGCAGCATTTGTGTCAGCACTAGCAGCATCAGCCATGGCTTTATGCAAAATAATGATACATCTTGAATGCTTTCTACTTTTCCCCTTTTTTTATTCATCATACTCAGCCTGAGTTAAAATAATGGCCTGACTTATTGGAAACTTTCTGCACTTGATGATCTACCCATATTTTCAACATTCCATTTCTTCAACCAATACACTGCATTTTGGATTCATCCTGCCTCACTTTAATTTTTGTCTCTACTTTTAACAACAACACTTACTGTAGAATATGATCCCCAACAAACACACAATTTCACCACATCTTTCTCTGTTCTCGGTGTGTTTCAGGACGTGAATTTTGTATCAAAAGTGTGAGTCTTATGAACTACAGGGTTGGGCAATGAAATGGGAAAATTTCAAAACATTAAAAAAAATCGACACATTAATTTTTTATATGTTTATTGGTCATAAATGAAAAGCATATGAATAGCCATTTTGTTTTACGCCAGTTTGAAAATTTGTGTTTTGTAAGTAACGCCCTCAAGATGGCTTCCGTTTCAACGCACGCATTCCTCAAGTCAGGGCCTGAAACTGTTCATGACCTCTCGCAGCATCTCCACAGGAATTGCAGCCACCTCATCTTGAATTCGCTGTTTTAAATCCACGATAGTCCTTGGCCTTGTTTCAAACATTTTTGTTTTCAGGTACTCCCAAAGAAAATAATTGCAAGGGGTTAAGTCGGGGGAGGGGGAGGCCCATGGGATATCCCCATTCCTGGAAATGGCTCGGTTCAGGAACAAAGCATTAACTGCGTTCATTGACATTCTTGCTGTGTGGCTTGTTGCTCCAACCTGCTGGAATAACAAGTTTTCATTCACAGGAAAACGGGTGAGTTGTGGGGTGAAGAAATTTTGCAGCATTTCCACATAGCGGTCCGCATTAACAGGAACTGCATTGCCAGCCTCATTCTGAAAAAAGTAGGGCCCGATGATTCCCGATGCTGACATAACGCACCATACTGTCACTTTTTGGGAATGGAGAGGCTTTTCATGAAGAGCTCGAGGGTTAGCCTGTGACCGATAGCGGAAGTTTTGCTTGTTTACAAATCCACTTACATGAAAATGTGCTTCATCACTCACCCAAATGTTATTCACAAGGTCTTTGTCTTCGCCGATTAGGTCCAGCATTTCCTGACAAAAGCGTACTCGAGCCCCATAATC
>Ga0123354_10017286_pt1 | contig 11301 bp, 6 predicted proteins | sample TergutLab28metaG_2_FD_97872 | JGI IMG/M metagenome (GOLD analysis project Ga0123354, IMG submission 97872) | Labiotermes labralis P4 segment gut microbial communities from Petit-Saut dam, French Guiana - Lab288 P4 | ecosystem: Host-associated > Arthropoda: Insects > Digestive system > Gut ... | reverse complement strand
CACCAACACGCCTCAAGTCAGCCTACACAACACAAGTACTCGCTAGCTCCTGAAGATGGACGTATTAACGTCTGAAACATGTTGAGCAATATATAATAAAGCAAGTGTCATCTAGTTGGTCAAACTTTATTCAAATATCAAGATGATGCACGTTCCAATACGCATGAGATTCACATCTCATCTTATATACGGCATTGTATGTACAACATAACAGTGAGGCGCGCTTGTGCACCCATTGTTGCAGTGGAAAAACACTAAGTATTTCATATTTGGAGAGTTGTAGCCTTACGTATCCAGCATGCAATGCGCACAGGTGAGATTGTGATCTGGTGTCAGCCCAGCTCTACAATATGCTTCCACATTATCTTATAAATGGCATGATTTTCGAAAAAAAAAAATTTACTGAACATGAAATATGTTTTGATTTTCTCTACAACTGTTGTCTGAAACATTTCTCATTTTAAGAGCTATTGAGCAAGATATGATCAAAAATGTATATCGGTCTTCATGCAAAGTACACATTATTCTTGTCAGATTTTAATGAACAGCAATAGGAACAGGAAGGGCATGGCCCCAAAATGGGCTGAAGCAACACAGAAGAAGAATAAAAAGAAGAAGGGCATGCATTATACACAGCTCCTCACTCATTTAACATTGTTATTTTTTATTACCTCTTTGGCCTTCATGCGTGCCTCATAGTATGGCCGTGCTCTTTCTACACAGGCTCCAAGTTTCTTGGCAAGGCTGTCAATACGGACTGTTGATTCACAAAGCAGCTGACGGAATGCAGCTCTTGCTTCCTGGTCACAAAATTGTATAAATCAGAAGTTGGTAATTTTTTACATAAAAACACAGCCTTCATAAATATACTGCTGGGTGAATGCTAATTCCCTATGAACAATTACTAATCCAAACTTTCCATCAAAATGGAAACCTCAATCCTGAACAAAACTGGCGAACAAAACCCACTATTTCTGTTAGCTACCAACTACAGCCTTACGTAACCACCTGCCCACAACCGAACTTACCACACGATCCGCACAAACCAGTCCTGAAACTAGCCACATTGGAACCTTACGTAACTACCTACGCTCAACCGATCAATACCTACCACATGACCCGCACAAACCAGTCCTGATCAGGCCACGTTGGAGGGAAGTAGCTGTACCAGTATGTGAGTACTTTATTAACTAACTCCATCCATTGCATCTTCCTATTACGCTTTTAACTATCCATATTTATTATCCAAAGAGTTTTAACTTACAAATTTCTATGATATTATATACCTAGACTTTTGTAAATATGTTAATGTACCACCATCCATTACTATCAGAAGTTAACAAGCTAACACACATTGTCAGTTCATTCCAGTTAATCCTTGTATTTTACAGTATGACCTGTACCGGAGGCTGCAGTTAGAGTTTTTAGTAATCCTGATGATTGGTGCTGTGACACCCGAAACAAAACATGTAGAGTGACTTTGCAATTAATAAATATCTGCATACTGTTGCATCTGGTTGGATTTTTATTAACACTGAATTACGATGCATGGAACCATGAGCTTAAAACCCAATCAACATCTTACAATTCAGTCCTACAAACCAGTGCCAGTGGAACAGTTAATTCACATTTTCATGTCAAAGAAGTTTTCCACCTCATTCTACCCCCAAATATTTAAGAGTGTCTTTGGAGGTTAAATACAATGCAATTATTTACTTTCCTTTACCTATTTCACAAATGGAAAGAGGCTTGTAATATATTCATGCCATAGGAGTGTGTCAGGGCATGAGTGTGTGCACATGCACATGCATGCTTTATAGCTTCTATTTAGGCTGGACACATTCATCATGCTTTGAATTTTAGGTACTAGTTCAGTCACATTCATGTGAATCAGCTACAGCACACCATTGCATACAAAGCAAGGAATATTTTTGGAGAGGGGGGAGGGGAGAGAAAGTTACTATTACCCTCTAAAGAATGACTACTCCATCAAGTTATGTCCCACAGTAACAAGAAGAAGTCACACAAATCATATATTTGATGTGAACAACCAATGACTACAAAATTCTTTGCATTTTGTATTTATAACTAATCTACCTGGTACAGTGTCTTCCCCTGACAATAGGCATATACATCATATTATTATAACTTATGGATTGCCTTTCTGGGGTAATTCACCCAATAGCAAAAAAATATTTAAAATGCAGAAAAATAGTTAGAATCATGATGGGATACAGAAATACGGTCTCATGTAGGAGTCTGTTCAAAAGATTGGGTATCTTGCCTCTTACCTCGCAATACATCCTTTTGCTAATGCTTTTTGTGGTTTAAAATAAACATTTTTTTATACTGAATTCGGAGAACCATACTAAAGGTACAAGGCAACTTAATAACCTTTACCATTCAATTACTAAACTTACTGTATACCAAAAGGGGGCACATTACATGGGTATTAGGATTTTTAACAATCTCCCCCCACACATTAAAGAGATATCTAATAATATTAAGAAATTTGAAAACTGTTTAAAACGATTCCTACATATACATTCCTTTTATTGCTTAGATGAATACTTTCAATACAATTTATTTACAAACTGAAAATGTTTCTTCAATGATTTGTTGTACTAGTTTATCAATATGTGTAATCTACGTTCTGTGATTTACTACCTACAAATGTTGACTTACATAACTGATATGCTTCTCTGCTTATGACTATGTGTAAAACTGTCTGCTTGTAGTTATGACTGTCCTATGTATCTTACATACAAACTTTGTTTCCCAGACTTGGAAACAGTTAGATTTCTAAGACCAATGTATTTACACTTATGTTTATATACTTTTATTGACATGTTCTATATCCTAAACTTTGAAATTGTTTGTGGATCTATGGAATGTTAAATAAATAATAATAATAATAATAAATATATATATATATGTGTGTGTGTGTGAATAGGTGAATTCATTTGTTAATATTATTTCTTCACAGTATAATTATTATTCCTGCAGTAACATTCAATAATTGTGATCATGCTCCATGCTCAACAATATCCCAATAATTACAAAGAAAAAGGTTCCTTTATTTAATAAGTCATTAAATTAAACTGAACACGGTAATTACTACTACTACTACTAACAGTACTACTACTACTACTACTAATTCTGCTGCTCCTACTACTGCTGGAAAGATCAGAACCCACGCAATAAAAATTCTATAAATTTAAATACTTTAATATTATTATCAATTGGCTTAATTCAGGATCTACTTACATCTAAATCCACTTCAAGCTTATTAATGTCGTCGGTAGCAGTGTTGAGGCGTTCCAATTCAATCTGTAACACATTTATAACATAAATGAAACAAACGGACAACCTTCAGGGGAAATATATGTTCATTACTATAAACTGTTACTGATTACTGTAAAATTAAAGTGTTAATTGTTTTATTATCATTGAAAACTGACATTAATTTGTTACACATCTCGTGAATTCTGTGCCGCAACTTGGAAAAATTTGAATTTGAAACGTGACCTGTACACGTGGATCCACTTCATCATTACATTTATCTATGTCAGAAACATCGGAAGAAATACTGGACTGAGTTTTTGTTGCCATTGTTACGCATAAACCATAAAGGTTTCAACTATCTAAAACATTACTATATCGTCTGCCACCTTCACTGCAGCCATTTTGACAGCAAACTACGGCGTTGCGAAGGCGATTGGAATTGGAAATTTCTAAGTTTGTACCTTTTGATGTTTCCATATTTATAAAAGTGAGCTGAGTTGTGCTGTATAAAAGGGCAAACCCAATAAACTTTTATTTGATTATCTGGAACTAGCAGAACTTGGGTACGCAGTTTCTAAGTCTGCATCTGTATATTTGGAGCAGAATGGTAAAAGGTAAAGCAATCACATTACAGGCCCAGAGGGTTCAAGGAGGTTGTGGCTCCCAAATATCAAAACAATCGGCCAAGGAAGGTGGTAAGTTTGTCAGCCCATAGTATCGGGCGCCCCCCCCCCCCCCAAGGGAATATTCTTGGTACTCATTTCTGTTTATAGGTTGAATCAGCCCCAGGGCCATAGTGCGGCCGGAAGGATTATGACACCATCGAGAATCGAAACCGCGACCTTCTGACTTGTAGCGAAGTGCCTCAACCAACTGCGCCGCCGCGTACCCGGGAGCAGAATGGAGTAGACGATTTTATAGCTTATTTATGGCTTTAATTTTGCTTTGTTCGTATATTATAGTTTTGCCTCATTTATACAGTTAATTTCCCTTTTGTATCGAACTATAAAGGTAAGAATAAAACTACTGTTAAAGTTGTAATTTATTATTTTTATGTCACAACGCCATCTACTGCTTAAATTGTTAACATCGACAGTCGAAGGTGCCACGGAAAACCCAGAGTTCCGAAATGACAGGCCGATGATGATCCATCTTTCCCATTGCATGACCTGCGAAGGGGTGTTGATTAGAATTGTGCAGCAAGGCTACCTTGCCATCTGTAGGGTAGTAGGTACACCGGCACCTCATGCTGGCAAAGTATTTGCAATGAGGTGCAGGTGTCATGTCCAGAACATGGTTGAGAGAGTTTTTTTTTCCCTTTCATTCCTTTATTATATATTCATCAAATCCATAAAAAAAAGTACATACTCATTGTATATAGACTTTGTCATCAAATAATATAGATATACAAAATAAACATGTCACAGCAAAGCTTTTGTCATAGTGACAAAGAAACATACAATTACAAAAAAAGGAATGTAAGGAATTAATTTAAAATAAATACAGTAATATCATAATATATGGAACAATAAAATATAATAAAATTATCAGTCATAACATATTTACTAAATTAACACCAACTATTATGGTAGAAGAAATACATTAACAAACACAACTGTTAATTTGTTGATGGAAAATTAAAGTAATAATATAAAACATCAGTATTGTAGAATAATGACTATCATTGCATTTATAAAGTAAAACCAAATCCTAGATCTTAGTACTATTAAACTACTCATCCAGAGTATAAAATTATTTTAAATGAAGAAAATCACTTAGGACCAATCTAAATTGTTTAACGTTATGAGGCAATTTTTTTATTTCAGAAGGAAGATTATTAAAAATCTAGATTCCAAAATAGTATATCCCTCTTTGATACTTGTTAAGTTGGATAGTGGTAAAGGTAGGAATTTTGCCTGTTATTGATACTAGGAATTGCAGAATTTAGCTTTTATTGACCTGTATTGTTTATTACAAATAGTAAGAGTGCAAATGCGTATTGCGGTTGAAATGATAAAATCTTTAATTTTTTAATCTATGTAAAAGCCTCTAGGTCTCGACCTTGTGATAATTCTGATTTCCCTCTTTTGTAGTCTGAAGACACGAATACTATGTGAAGAATTTCCCCAGAATATTATTCCATAATTCATGACACAGTGAAAGAAGGAATAGTATACCAATTCCAGGGTATCTTAAGACATAAATTATTTAATGGCTCTAATTGCATAACAAGCTGTACGCGTGTGATACTATTGTTCGTATCTATGGCTCTTGTTTTCTGTGTTGCTGCTGTGCCTGAAGGTAATTATAGGGTATAATTTAGGCTGCAGAAGATCCGTGCTAGCAACCACGGATAAGAACACGGATAACAGAATGGTTATTGCCAACATATAGGGCTGAAGTTTTTAGGTATGGTTTTCGTAATAGAAACTCGGGTCGCGGTTTTCATTTAGCCAAGACGTATATACCCAGGTTTAGCTTTCAGTTTTCATAATAGTGCTATGAATTCAATCTACGTTAGTGACCGTCACTTCACTTACTGTCACCATCAATATTGGCAACACACAGTGTGTCCATTGTTAAGACGCAGAAACCACACAGCAGACAAACGACAATATGTGTTTTAAGTGCATTGTAATTCCACTCATAATATTGCTTCTGCGGAAACAATAGTTATAAATGTTGGTAAATGACAAGCAATCAAATAATGGCAATTCCCATCGTTCCCGGGTCACTAGATCGCAACATTGCCAGTACAAATGATACTAGATGATGTGTGTTTACCTTAAGTTTGGGCAAATCCAAACAGAAACGTTTGCGTGACGTATGAGGAACAAAGTAGGCCGTGAATTTGCAGTTCAACTCCTCGTGTGTAGATGGCAGTGTGCCTCTCTCCAATCATTAAAGAAAGGAGTGGGCACAGGAATCGGCACGCATTGGTAGTCAGTGCAGCAGGAGGCCAGGTTTGGGTGGTTGTGTTGAGTTGCGTTGCGTTGACAGGTGCAAGCAGGACTCCGTTACGTTACTGGTAGGCACACTTTCTATGTACTTATCTTTATGAGTAGAATAAGTTTCTTGTGCTTGACTAATGTGTGTTTTTGTGAGGAACAGCTTTGGCTTGTATGTGGACTGTAAACTTACATCACATAGTTTTCGCTTGAAGTCTCCTTCAAGGATATTCGTCCGCCAGTAATTTTTTGTTGATTTGGAACAGCTGTAAGGAATATGGAACAACTGACCCGTGGTCGTTTCTTCGTTAGGTTCACCCTCCGGTGTGATACAGGTTATTTTATTTGTAATTAGGTTTTCGAAAACACAAATTCCGTGAGCAATTGAAGTAAGAAATTTACGGTCCAAGCACTATTGCCCTTTTAAGGTTGTTTGTGGTGACAGTCGTTAAGGTTTACAAGTCAGAACTTGAGATAATATTGTTACCTATTCCGTGTGTCATTATGCAGTTACGTATGCTGATTTGATTTACTTCCGGATGTTACTGTAATTTACCATTTCAGTAGTTCTGGTTTTAAGGCCACCTGTACTAGTCACATACATTATATTTTTTATTGGTTCAACCACGCATATCAGGTCAGTTGTGCGTGTTTCTTCGTCGGGTGTCAGTGGTAGGACCCAGCAAATATAGCACCTTTCATGTTCTGTAATAGTGTCTGGTGTGTACTTTAAGCATGAGACCAAAATTCACATGAAGTTTTTTTTTTAATCCGGATATCCTGATAAACCTGTCTAATGGGGCTGGTTTTTTATTATGTAGGTGCTTAAATATTACAATCAGAAGTAATGATAGTTACAAAGTTTCCAGAAGTAATGATAGTTAAAGGTTTCGTTATCAGAACCACATTCTGAGTATACGTCTGTTGAAACCAGCAGCTGATTAAGAGTATATTTTCAGTGTATGACATAGTTTAATAACCTGACACTGTATAGTTAACCGTGGCGCATTTAACCCAGCAGCTTTGACTTCAGGTTTGCCTAAGCAATAGGCGTGCCGGCCATGTAGTGACTTTTATTTCCATGCCATTTTTTTGTCGTCTTATCGTATTAGAGTTTCAAAATCAGTCTTGTTATCTAATTTTTTAGTTAGTTATAGTCAACAGTGCAAATGCTCTATAAGTCTTAAAATTGTTCTGAAAAGAAGAGAGATTCACGAAGTTACGACAGTAATTGTTTGTATTGTAGTTAGATAATGCTTAGAACACCTCTACCGCCCTCACTTCTAGAAAATTTATTTTTGCGCTGAAATGAGGTTGTAGCATCCGGTACGTTGTCACTGTTCGTACATATCTCTGGAATATTCCAAATTCTCACTGTGACCACGATACAAATGATACCAGATTTAAAACATGAGATCGGAAATAGCATAGCCGTTTATCGCTCATGTTAAGTTTTTTTTTTTCTGTTGAGTGTCATTTTCAGCATACTCTTTTGTCTCCTTTGAAATTCTCTAGACAAATTCTCATTTCCGTATGCTCTGTTCGTGTTGCTTCCGTAAACCCCAAGTCTTCGTAGGTGTCTATCCACAGCGTTCTCTGTTTCCCTCATCATCGGTTTCCCCGTTTGTTAATGCCCGGTCGAAGTTCAGTATGCAGAGTACTGCTTTCATTCTAACTAAACTCCATCTTCGTATCATGTGAAAGTGACTCCACCATGTTTGTAAGTGTCTGTAGATTCCTATAATATATCATCTGTGTTACGTAAGATGTGAAATAGTGTGACGTATATTAGCATTGCTTTAATTACCACAGTGCAGTAGCATATCCATATTTAGTTACATTCGATAATTTGAACATTAAGTTCAGATCAGGAAAAAATCGTACTGGAATCAGCAAGCCCCCCCTCCCCTCCCTTAAAACTTCCTTCTGCGTGTCGGATATATTCCAGTGAATTAGTGTACCATCTGCATAATCTGCCCGAGAAGATTGTAATTATACAGTGTATTCGATCATTGTTAGTTTATTATTATTATTATTATTATTCGTTGTCATCTTTATGCGGGGTATTTACAATTATATACCCGAAACAAACCATGTTTTTACGGTATGTAGTGTTTCAGCTGTTCTGTTGTCACTATTTTTGCTACATGTAGTGTTATTTCCCATGGTAAATGTTTTATATTTGTACATTATTACTTTCCGAAGAATATGTACAGTGGCCAATATGGCTGTTTTCTGTAGTTCCTTGATATTGTGCTTTCCCTGTCCGTTGCTGAGGTATTTTATTAATTATTTTGAAATGGTTCTAATTTCCCCTGTTATTACCGATATCACTTTTGTTTTTACATTCCACATGCGCTGTTTTTCTGTTGTAAGGTTTTTATATAATTATTGTCATCGTCATCATCCTTGTCATCTCCTTTATGCAGGGTATGTACAATTACACACCTGAAACAAACCATGTTTCTAGGGTAAATAGTGTTGCAGCTGTTCTGTATATACAGTTTGTGCTACATGTAATGCCATTTCGCCAGTGAAATATGTTTTGTACTTTTACGTTAGCACTTCCCGTAGTATGTGTCTGCAGTGCACAAAATGGCTGTTTTTTGTTTTGCATTTTCTTAATTTCGTTCTTTCCTGGTACGGTGTTCAAGTGTTGTCAGATTTTTTTTTTTTATAGATATGGTTGCAGTCGCCCCTATTATTGCCGGTATCACTTTTGCCTTCACATTCCACATACGCTGAATCTATTATGAGGTCTATATATATTTGAATCATCTCAGCTTCTTTCTTGATCACATTTCTGCCTCCAGGAATTGCAACATCTATTAACCTTTAGACGCCTAACGTCAACTATAGTTGACGTACCGCACCGCTAACCTCCAAAGTTGCATTTTATTTATTTATTCAACAAATATAGGTACCGAATATTTTAAACATGTTGTATACCCTCCGTTTTTTTTCTTCAAAATGCAGTTTGTTTCATAATTCTAACATAATTGGTTCCTGTATTATTCACATTTTATATACAGGTGTGCTAAAATGTAAAAAAAAATAATTCCGGCGCCAAAAGGTTAACACGCATGTACCTTGTTTATTATCACGGATTATGAAGTGCGGTTTATCGTTAGGAATGATTCTGTCGGTTCGCACTTGTTGATTTCATAATACGGCAACCCAACCTTCATGACTGGTTTCGACTGATTTTGGTACAGGGCCATACCAATGTTCTCTAATTTTACCCCTATTTCCTAGCCCATGTCAGAGTGTAGTTGAGCGCACACTCTTATCATGTCTCTTTATGTGTTATTATTTTTATCATAATTTATTATCAATGTCTTCGCCATGCATTCTGCTATTTAGTGTCGTTTTTGATAAGTTATACCAAAATGACGAAAACTGCTATTCGGTATGCAGATCGATGGTCATCATTATTTATGAACCTCTACCCCTGATCTTATTTTGTGTTCTGTTTAGGAAAGCTGTCACCACCGGTTTTGCTATTATAAACTGTAGATTTAAAACCCTGGAGAGGCACATGGTAGATTTCATAGGCTACTCTTTGCCCCGACTTGCATCGAGGAGCTCGTTTTGAACAAAGTCAGAAATCAGTTTTAAGTCCCAACGCCAAAGCCTGTTTGTCTGTCTCGGATAAAGGTTGATGAACGTCTTTGTGTTGACTTTGAGCAGTTTAACGTGTAGGACGTGAGACACGAATTCCGCAAGTAATCAGTTGAACGCTGTGGTTGAATGGGGGCACAGTCTTTGTCTTGACCCAGCGATTGGACGTCTTGACTTATGCCGCGTTTGCCCTCTCCTGCCTGGCAAAAATGCCCGATATACCGAAAAAAATTATGCCACGACAGCATCGTACTCAGTTCGTTTCTTTACTGCAGTGAACAAGTCGACACCTGGTCGGCCGGAGCAGCAAAGTGTACAGCCTGCAATTCACATAAATTCACCAACACATGCACACTTTTTAAATGACACTATAAAACTTTAATTTGTTAAAATAGTTAAAATCTCCGACATGTTTCGGTTTACATTTAAACCATTTCAGGGAGCCAATAGTTCAAGCTAAATTTACATATATCACTTGTTGCTATGATGGCGTTGTGGTAGCTTGTCGTTCCTTGTTTGTGATGGGTTCGGATGTTGTGTTACTCTTCCTTTTGCTTTACTGTGTCTTTACAGTAAAGCAAGAGGAAGAGTAACACAACATCCGAACCCATCACAAACAAGGAACGGAAAGAGATTATACTGTACTATCCAATATGCCAATTATTTGGTTCTACATCAATAAACACTAGGACGATCAGGTTAAATTATACCTGGAATGATGGAGACGGTAGCTAATAGATTATATTTTATTCTATTACAGACATGCTACCACAATGCCATCATAGCAACAAGTGATATAAGTAATTTTAGTATGAAGTGATAACTAATAGATTATATCATGTTTTATTATAGACACGCTACCACAATGCCATCATAGCAATAAGTGATATAAGTAATTTTAGTATGAAGTGATAACTAATAGATTATATCATGTTTTATTATAGACACGCTACCACAATGACATCATAGCAACAAGTGATATAAGTAATTTTAGTATGAAGTGATAACTAATAGATTATATCTTGTTTTATTATAGACACGCTACCACAATGACACCATAGCAACAAGTGATATAAGTAATTTTAGTATGAAGTGATAACTAATAGATTATATCATGTTTTATTATAGACACGCTACCACAATGACATCAAAGCAACAAGTGATATAAGTAATTTTAGTATGAAGTGATAACTAATAGATTATATCTTGTTTTATTATAGACACGCTACCACAATGACATCATAGCAACAAGTGATATAAGTAATTTTAGTATGAAGTGATAACTAATAGATTATATCATGTTTTATTATAGACATGCTACCAAAATGCCATCATAGCAACAAGTGATATAAGTAACTTTAGCATGAACTAATAGCTCCCTGAAGATGGTTTAAATATAAACCGAAACATGTCGGAGATTTTAACTGTTTTAACAAATTAAAGTTTT
>Ga0123354_10017285_pt1 | contig 11301 bp, 9 predicted proteins | sample TergutLab28metaG_2_FD_97872 | JGI IMG/M metagenome (GOLD analysis project Ga0123354, IMG submission 97872) | Labiotermes labralis P4 segment gut microbial communities from Petit-Saut dam, French Guiana - Lab288 P4 | ecosystem: Host-associated > Arthropoda: Insects > Digestive system > Gut ... | reverse complement strand
GTATCAGGCCGCCAAGATCGAGCGTCACATGGCCGCGATCGCCGATGATTATGTCCCAGTGTTCCACCCGTGGTACGGAACCGCCGTCCTGCCGTCCGCGCTCGGTGTGGGGGTGCGTTTTGCCAAGGGCATGGACCCGACTGCGGAACGACCGGTGATCGATTCGCCGGCTGACGTCGGTAAACTCGACCTACCTGACCCAAGCGCGTGCGGTTTGCTGCCCACGGTGTTGACAACGATTGATTATTTCCGGGCGCATACAGACGCCGCGGTTTGTGTCACGGACACCCAGGGCCCGCTCAATATCGCGCTGACCCTGGCTGGCGCGGACAGGCTGTTCGTCTGGATGTACGACTATCCGCAAGCGGTCCACGAGTTGATGGACTTTTGCACCGAAGCCCTCATCCAGTGGGTCGTCGTGCAAAAGAACCATGCGGCGCAGCCGCGGGATGGCGGAGCCTATCCGCACGCGATCTTCCTTCCGGATGAGCAAGGTGGCATTGCGTTTTCGGATGATGATTTGACGGTGATCAGTCCGGATCAGTACCGGGAGTTCGTCATGCCCTATAACGAGCGACTATTACGTACCTTCGGTGGCGGTACGGTACATTTCTGTGGCAGCGCCAGGCACCAAATCGACAACGTGGCCGACCTGGCCGGTTGTACTGGCATCAATAATTTCATGATGGGCGATCTCGACCAGGCTCGGTTACTGCGACAGCGATTTACCGGCCGAGGAGCCATCATGGCGTGCGACTACAACGAGGCAGACATCCGGGCTCACTGCGAGGCGTTGCGGAATCTGGCGGCCGCTCCGGAGGGTCTCGTTGTTGGTGTATTTGTGGCGCCCAAGTTGGCACTGTCGCACGGCCGGTATGACACCTCCAGCCGGTCGGGAGACGATATTACAAACCAGTACGTGGAGGAACTGGGGGACTGGCTGGGCCAGGCCTGACCGTCATTCCAGGCACGTGCTGACCGCCCCGGACCCCGAGTGGCAACCGGCGACGATTCGCCTGACGATCTCGTGTCTGACCGCCGCTTTGTCGAGTGACGTGATGATCCGCGCTGATCGGCGTGCCGATCCGTCTTCGATGGCGAGTCCCGGTTGTGAGCCTTCGGCGGCGATGCGGACCGACCGCTCCTCATGCCCGAACAGATCGGGGCGAAGCAGAGTCATGGCGGCTATCGGGTCGTGCGGGTTGTTCCACGGATGCCCGGCGAAGCCCCAGAATCGTTCGATCTCTGCCCGGAGCGCGGCCCCCAGTGGGCCGGCCTTCCCGATCTGGTCGGTTTCCAGGGGAGTCAACCTGATCTGAGTGGTGACATCGAAGCCGACGATGGTGAGCCGTAGGTCGGACTCGAGCACCTCCTTGGCGGCCACGGCGTCGGCTGCGAAATTGTACTCGGCAGTCCGGCCATGTGGCGAGAAGTCTCCGCCCATCAGGGTGAGTCTGCGGACGTTGCAGGCGAACTGGGAGTCTTGCCGCAGACACTGCGCAATGTTGGTGAGCGGGCCGATGCAGAGCACCTCGATGTCACCCGGGTGGGCCGCCACGGTGTCGATGAGGTACGAGACCGCGTCGCATCCAGTTTCCACCGGCTCGTCGGCCAGATCGTCGAAGAGGGTTCCTTCATGACCCGGCCACCAGACATCACGGCTGCTGAGAGGACGTGCTGAACCGGGGACGAATGGAATCGACACTTCGGGATTCGCGAGGCGAACCAGGCGACGGGCGAGTTTGGCTCGTACCAGCGTGTCGCCGTAGACGGTGGTGACGCCGATGAGGTCGACTTCGGGCGAACCGAGGAGAAGGGCCAGGGCGAGGGCGTCATCGACATCCGTGCCGATGTCCGTGTCAAGCACAAGGCGGGCCATGGTCGTCAGGAGTCGTGAACGGTCTGGATCATGGCCAGGATGTTCTCCACCGGGGTACCCGCCTGGACGTTGTGGCACGAACAGGCGATGTAGCCGTGTTTGCCTCGGCCCAGTGTTTCCAGGCAGCGCCGGGTCTCAGCCACTACGTCCTGCGGCGAACCGAAGGGCAGGACGTGCTGATTCTCCACGCCGCCGTAGAAGATCAGGTCGTCACCGAAGCGGTTGCTCAGCGACTCCAGTTCCATGCCCGGACAGACGTGCTGGATCGGGTTCAGGATATCCACGCCGGCCTCGATCAGGCCGGGGATGATGTACGAACAGGCGCCGTCGGAATGGTACATCGCTTTCACGCCGAAGCTGTGGATCAGTTCGCACCACCTGGCCACTCGCGGTTTGAAGTGGGTTTCCCACGTCTCCAGACGCATCAACTGCCCGGTCTGGGTACCCATGTCATCGCTGATGAAAACCAGGTCACAGCGGTCGCCAAGCGCGGTGAGGTGGCGGCGTAACACCGTCGTCTGAACGGCCTCGATCCGGTCCAGCGCAGCGTCCAAGAAGTCCTCGTCCGCCAGCGTGTCCATCAACGAGTTTTCCAGGCCCCGCATCTGGCAGTAGATCTCGAAATGGGAGATCCATGGGCCAACCGTGGCAAATCCCCAGCTCCGGGCCTGATCTGCCATTCGTTGGGCTCCCGCGTAATCGAACAGATCCGGATCGGGCCACGGGTAAGCGTCCAGTTGGTCGATGCTGTCGAAGTCTCCCAGCGGGTACGAGGCGACTTCGCTGTAGGTGGCCTTGCCCGAGGTGACATTGCGGTTCGGGACTCCCCAGTAGGAGATGCTGTCTGCTCCTGCGGGAATCGGCAGTTCGTGGGTGTATTCGGGGGAGACCGAGTAGATCTTGTCTACTCCCAGGGCATCGTAGACGGCCATCTCATCGTCCAGGCCGGTGTGTGTGCGTAACGTGTCGAGTACTTCGGGGACGCACCACAGATCAACCGGGAGCCGGTCCACATCGCGTCGCTCCAACACGGCACGGACTCGTTCGAATGGCTTCATGCGGTACTTCCTATCCTCGTTTCCTCGTTCGGTGTTACCAAGGTTAACCGGCGTGTCGCCAGCCTCTAGAACGCATGTGTGGCCGCTCGTACTTTCATACGCACTTGGGGAATTTCAGGCGCGAATGTGCAGATTGTCGATCACAAGAGTGACGACCGACTGGGCGGGGGATGGCACGGTGATGCTTCCATCGGGATTGATGGCTGCGGATGTCTTCACCAGGGCGTTGCCGGTCGGGTCATCGGGCGGCGGAGTGGTGGTCGTTACCGTGGTCGCCGTGGCAGTCCGCCAGTCGCCGATATGCGTCAGATCAAGGCCCAGATCGTGGGAGTCGTCCGAGGAGTTGACATGTACCACGCGCAACCCGGTTCCGCTGGGGGTTATGAAAGCAACGGACGACGGGTCGTTCACGCCGACTTGGATATCCCCGGGATGGATGTAGTGGGTGAAGTTCCTTACGGTGTTGAACTTCGTATTGGTCACGATCGGCAGTGACTCGTCCGGAGTCGCTGTGAACGGGACGAATATCGATCCCCAATTGACGTCACCGGGCCAGTCCGGACCCGGCAGGTCCTGAATCGTCTGCCAGAAGATCCAGGCTTTCGGTTCGAGTTCGCGGAGGTCGTCCACCATGTGCTGCGCCATGCCGAGACCGTTCCTCATGTCGATAGGGTTGAAGGCTCCTGGTGCAAAACTGCCCTCTACCTCGCTCATCCACAACGGCTTGCCAGCCTGGGTCGCAATCTCACGGACTTTGGGGCGGTCCGCTGTGACGTACGTGTGGACGTTAAGCTGGCCAACCATCTGGCGAGTCGTGTCGGACCATCCCTGCCAGTCTTTGACAAACAGGTCGGGCTGGGTCTCGTCCGGCGCCGAAATGACGGCCCGTGTGGTTGTGCCTGGTCGCCGCAGTTCGGTGTAAAGCGCCTGGATCAGTTTGTTTTGCAACTCTGGGCTGACATGGGCACCTTCGCTTGACCCGATGGGGCTGCCGTCGCTGTTGAGCGGAGTAAACCAAAAATCTGTATTTGGTTCGTTCATCGGATTGATTGAATGGAACCGCATGCCGTGAGCCTGTTCAAGGTGTTCGGCCACCCGGACCAAGTACGCGGTGAAAGCCTCGATGCAGTCGTCGCGCAACTGGTCCTTAGTCGCGTCGAGGCCACCGGTGACGTACCCCGAATTCGTCATGAAGAAAGGGGGCGAATTGGCCCATGCCTCGAAGTGTGTGATGTGCTGATCCTGCGCCAGACGTTGCAGCCACCAGCGTTGCCCCTGGTCAGCCTCGAAATCGTACGCTGCTGGATCGTAAGGACTCCAAGTTTGGCGGTAGCCCTCACGGTTGGCGAAGGTAGCGTCCTGGCCCGCGTACGTGTGCGCCCACCATCCCGGAACAGCACCGCCGGGTCGCAGGTAATCGGCGATGTCCAAGCCGGTTCCTCCGCCAATGTTGTACCGCGCGATGTTCAGGTTGAGCCCATCCGGTCCGAAGACCGCCTGGTACAACCGCTCTCGCAGAGTCTCGGGATAGGTACCGGTGGCGTTAGCGAACCAGCACAACGACGTGCCCCAACCGTCGAAGGGTGCCCCCCGGTGCTGGATGTCGACGGTCAGCACCAACTCATGAACGGACATTTCAACTCCTGTCATTTGTGCAACGTGGCCAGGATGATCTAGCTGGTTCGCGGTACGCCCAGACTAACTGGTGAATTCGCCGCCTTCCAGATCCTATGGACAGGTCCGTATGGATGTGCAAGCCATCGAAAGAGAGTTCTAGAGAGCGAGGACCCCGTTGACGAAGATAGTGCCGTTGCGGCTACTAAGCGATGAACGGTGGCCCCCAACGAAGCTGTTGCAATGGCCAGGACGGCTGTCGTCCCGGTTTCTTTTCTATGGCTGCCTCGCTCAGACCCAGCGTAAAACTCAATAACAACCAAGATAACCCCGCTTCACGGGGCCAACCGAAAGGATCGCATATGACTAAGTTGCGTAGCAGGACCCGATGGGCGATAGCCGGAATGGCTGCTGCTTTGTCCATGGCCAGTTTGGCGGCGTGCTCGTCACCGGGGGGTAGTTCTACGACAGGCTCGCCGGGGGTCTCGAATGCTCCCGTGACGTTGACCCTGACCTATTGGGGTGGTGATGTTGATACCACGACGTGGCAGCAGCGCCTGGCTTTGGCTAAGGAGAAGTTCCCGAATATTACGGTGAATGCGCAGATCATCCCCACCGACTACGACACGAAGCTCCAGACTATGTTTGCCGGCGGAACAGCGCCGGACATTGCCGAGGTCTCCCAGGACGATTTCGATAATTTTGCCTCGCAGGGCGAGTTCGAGGATCTGAATCCCTACTTCCAGCAGGCAGGTATTGACTTGGTGTCGCAGTTTGGCCAGGGCAACATCGATACTTTCACGGAGGACGGTCACCTGTACGGTATTGCCGACCGGTCCGGCGCCATGGTCATCTGGTACAACAAGGATCTGTTCGACCAAGCGGGTGTGAGCTACCCGACGGCCGACTGGACCTGGGATCAGTTCCGTACCGCAGCCAAACAACTGACACAGCGCGATGCGTCTGGCAATGTCACCGTCTGGGGATGGTGGGGGAACCTCGATTGGTGGCCGCTGTGGGCACAGTGGATGGCCCAGAATGGCGGCGGAATCCTCGATGCTTCTGGCCAGCCGATCCTCAACAGCCAGGCCAACATTGATGGGCTCCAGTTCATGCAGGACATGGTGTACCAGGACAAGACCGGCCCGAGTCCGCTGGATTACGCCAACATGGGGGTGACGAGCCCCGACACGGTGTTCGCGCAAGGCAAGATGGCTATGGAGGTCACGGGTTTCTGGAATGTCGCCCAATTGGAGTCCACATCGGTCAACTATGACATCGCCCCGCTGCCCCAGGGCAAGGTCAAGGCTGTGCCTGTGAGCGTGGCTGGTTTGGCGATGTCTTCGTCCTGTCAACACAAGGCTGAGGCCGCCGAACTCCTGGAGTTTTTGACGTCGGCAGCGGGGCAGAAGCCGATCGCCGACAATGCCCTAGATGTGCCGTCGAACATCCAAGCGCTGCAGGACCCAAGTTGGACGAATCCATCGTGGAATACCCGAGGCATCGACCTTGGTGTGTACGCGGAAGAGGCGCCGTACCTCTGGTCACCACCGACGCTAAAGTTCGATCAGATAGTCCAGGCCTTCAGCAATGCCATGACCGACACCTGGAGCAACAACCAGTCGGTCACCGATGGGCTCAACGCCGCGCAGCAGGCCGTTCAGGACCTGCTCAAAGGATAGCTGAGAAGAAGTGACTCCTGGGCTGGTCGTGTGGGATGTTCTTCAGAATCCCACCGACCGGCCCAGGACCATCTGTCCCGGGAGCCGTTCGAAGGAGGTGCATCATGAGCCAATCGCCACACCGTAAGTCGCGTTTGCGCCGACGGGAAACCCTGCAGTTTTACGCTTTCATCTCGCCGTGGATCATCGGTTTTCTGGTCTTCACCGCTGTTCCGATGGTGGCCTCGCTTGTCATCAGTTTCACCAACTGGAACTCGTTGAAGACCCCCGATTTCGTCGGCTTCGCGAATTACGTCAAACTATTCACCAAAGATCCGCTGTTTTGGAAGGCGCTCTGGCACACAGCGTACTTCGCCGTGGTGACCGTCCCAGTTTCCCTGCTTATTGCCCTAGGCTTGGCATCGCTGTTGGCCAAACCCTTCAGGGGGATGCGCTTCTTCCGCACTGTCATCTACCTGCCAGCCCTAGTGCCGCTTGTGGCGGCGGCCATTATTTTCCGTTGGTTGTTGCGGCCCACTGGTGGGCCGATCAACTCCTTCCTGTCGCTGTTCGGGATCACCGGACCGGCCTGGCTGCTGGACAAAAACTGGGTCATTCCGGCTATTATTCTGCTCACGCTCTGGCAAGTCGGCGCGGGCACGATCCTCCTGATTGCCGCCCTGCAGGGCGTGCCGCCTGAGTTGATGGAGGCCGCCGAGATCGACGGGGCATCCAAGCTGCAGCAGTTCTGGCGAATCTCGGTGCCCATGGTCACGCCCATTCTGTTCTTCAACCTGATCACCGGCATGATCGGCGGCTTCCAGGTCTTCTCCCAGGTTTATGTGTTGACGACGAATGGCTCGACGATCGGTGGCCCGAACAACGCCAGTTTGATGATCGTGCCGTACATTTACCAACAGGCATTCACCAAGTTCTCGATGGGGTACGCTTCCGCATTAGCGTGGGTACTCTTCGTAATTATCATGATATTCTCGGCGACTATTCTCAAGTCCTCCAATGCCTGGGTTTTCTATGAAACCGAGGTGAAGTCATGAGCCGACGTCATGGACCTGTACGTGTGGTGTCAGCGGCCACCCGCTATGCCATCCTTACGGTAGTCTCTGCGATTCTGCTGGCTCCCTTCATTTTCTGTATATCTATCTCGTTGGCCAGCCAACAGACGTCGGTACAGATGACCTTCACACTGTTTCCGCACGAGTTCAATTTCTCGAACTACCTCTTGGCTTTCACAGGAAAGTACCCGATGGGGACGTGGATCCTTAACTCAGTCATCCTGGTGGTGATCGCCTGTATCGGTATGACTCTGTCGTCGGCCCTGGTAGCCTACGGTTTCGCGCGCTTGCGGGCCCGGGGGAAGAACATCCTGTTTATCCTCTTGCTCTCGACGATGATGATCCCCGGCGAGGTGTTACTAATCCCACAATTCATCTTGTTTCGGACGATGGGCTGGATCAACACGCTCGCGCCGATCGTCGTCCCGCAACTGTTCGCCAACGCCTACAACGTCTTTTTGATGAGACAGTTCATCGCGCGGATCCCCCGAGAACTCGATGAGGCGGCTCAACTGGATGGCCTAGGGCAGTTCGGCATTTTCACCCGCATCATGCTGCCCTTGATGAAGCCGGTGTTGACGGCGATCGTCGTCTTCACGTTCACCGCCAACTGGGGGTATTTCTTTGGGCCGTTGATTTACATCAATGATCAGAACCGCATGCCTCTGGCTCTGGGCATCCAGATCATGTCCGCCGGCCAGGGCGGTTCGATGGTCCCGCCATGGAACCTTGTCATGGTCGGCGCGATCATCCTGATCATTCCCATGATTATTGTCTATCACTTCGGTCAGAGGTACCTCTACGAGGCCGGCTTGGTTTCAGGCAGCGCCGGCATCAAGTAAGGTGCCCGGGTATGGAGGCGTACCGATATCTAGCCAAGATGGGGTTCATGAAGAGCCTCACCTACCGCTTTGATCTGTTTGCCTCCATGCTCTGCCAGGTGCTGATCATGCTGGCAGGGGTGTACTTGTGGCGCAGCGCGTACGCCAATCATGCAACGCTGAACGGGCTGACCAAAGACCAGATGGTGACCTATACGGTGTTGGCGGTGGTCGAATCCACGCTGTTCATCAGCGGCGTCGAAGACTCCATGAGCGATGGAGTGTACTCCGGCGGTATCGGAGTGTACTTCCTGCGACCCGCTTCCATGCTCGGAATGTTCTTCGCCAACGACATGGGCGATATGGTTTCCGCCGTTTTCGTAAAAACGATCCCCGGACTGGTTTTCGGAGTTCTGCTGTTTCGCATTCTTCCGCCGATCAGTGCGGTCTCGTTGCTCCTCTCATTGATCAGCCTGGTTTTCAGCATCCTCATCATTTGGATCATGGCCGCCTTCATCGGCATATTCACGCTCTGGGCCATGAAACTGGGCAACCTCGGCTATTTGAAAAATACCGTAATCGCCTTTCTTTCTGGTGCCATGATACCTCTGTGGTTCTTCCCGAAGGGCCTTCAAAACGTCCTGTACTTCTCACCCTTCCCCTATACCTATCAGGCGCCGCTCGCCATTTACATCGGCCAAACCGGACCGGGGGCCGCCCTACGCGTCATCGCCACCCAGATCTTTTGGCTGGTGCTGCTGTTTGCCCTGCTCAACTGGACTTGGAGCCGCGGCAGGCAGCGTGTGATGGTACAAGGTGGCTGAAGTGTTGGCGTCTATCCGGTACTACGCGTCCGTGGCCTACGGGCAGCTCAAGCTGGACTCCATCAGTAATTGGAGCTATCGGTCCTATCTGATTCCCTGGCTCATCGGTATTCCGTTGGAGGTGCTCTCCGGATTCTATGTGCTCAAGGTGATCATGGACAGTGCCGGAGACATCGCTGGCTGGAATTTCCCGCAAGTTGCATTTCTGTACGCCATCGGCTTGTTGTGCCACGGAGTGGACGACCTCTTGTTCATCCAGGGACGAGGCATTGACCGGGGCATCATCCGGGGAGAGTTCGACCGTATGCTCTTGCGCCCGCTCGGCGTGTTCTTCCAGTTCGCCACAGGTGCGTTCAACTGGTGTGGCTTCTTCACGATCATTCCCGGTATCGCCGTCCTGGGGTACGCCTGTTCCCTGTTGGAACTCCGCGTCACCCTCGCCCTGTGCCTGTTTGTGCTGGTCGTGACCGCCGCCGGTTCGGTGATCCGTGGCTCCATCCTTTACCTCATCGGGAGCATCGCGTTTTGGACCAAAAAGAGTTCTTCCTTGGTCGTACTGGACTTGACTTTGAAGCAGCGAGTATCCATCTATCCGTTGACGATATTTCCCAAATGGCTGCAAGTGTTGTTTACCTTTGTCCTCCCGCTGGGATTCATCAATTTCTACCCTGTCAGTGGCCTCCTGAAAGCGCCGATCGGGCTCCATCTGCCGTTGCCGCTGGACCTGATGATCTGGTCGCCTATTGTGGCGGCGATTCTGTTTTGGCTCGCCAGGGGGCTGTTTGGCTATGCGTTGAGGCGCAAGTACGAAAGCGCCGGGTCGTGAGTCGGGGAGGAGATCTGTGGAACAACAAATTGAAGTACGCCATCTGGTGAAGGAATATAAGACCATCAAGCGGAGCAAGGGGATACTAGGATTGCTCAAGTCGCTGGCGAAGCCGGAGAAAGTCGTCGTTAAGGCGGTGGACGACGTCTCTTTCTCAATTGGGAAAGGCGAGATTGTCGGCTATATCGGACCGAACGGCGCCGGTAAGAGTACGACGATCAAGATGATGACCGGGATCATGACGCCGACTTCTGGAACGGTGTCGATCGAGGAGGACTCTCCGCAGAAAAACCGGAAGAAAGTGGTCCGCAAACTCGGTGTCGTCTTTGGACAACGGTCTCAGCTTTACTGGGATTTACGGCTGGGAGAGACTTTTGAGTTGCTCAAGCGTATATATCAGATTGATGATATGGCCTACCGCCAAACCCTTGGCGAATTGACGGAGTTACTGGAGTTGGGCGATTTCTGCAATACCCCGGTCCGTCAGTTGTCGCTTGGCCAAAGAATGCGAGGAGATCTGGCTGCTGCGATGCTTCATTCTCCGTCCATCTTGTTTCTGGATGAACCGTCCATCGGTTTGGACATCGACGCAAAACAAGCGATACACCGGTTCATTTCGCAGATCAACCAGGAACGCGGCGTGACGGTTTTGCTCACTACGCATGATCTGAACGAGGTGTCCGAACTGTGTAAACGGCTGATCGTCATCAACCATGGAAGGATTGTGGAAGACGGTGCTCTTGATGGCATTGTTCGTCGCATGTCCCCTTACCGTCTGATGGAAATTGAGACAACTGCCCCACGTCACGCCATTGCCACACCCCTGGCGGAGTTTATCCGGCAAGAGGGGAACAAGATATATTGCAAGTTCGACCACCGTCAGGTAACCGCGTCTAGGGTGATCGCTGAACTGGCAAAGGAGATGGAAATCGTCGACCTCAGCGTGCACGATCCGGACATCGAGGAAGCGGTGCGCGGGATATTCGGGACGTGAACTGTGCGGAGACTGGCGGCGTGACCGAATCGGCGGAGTTCAGGCGGGGTCGAGGACGACGTGGATGACGCCGCAGTCGGCTTCCGCCCAGATGCCGTGGCGGGCCTCGTCACCGGAGCGGACGCGGTCGGCCGTGTACGTACCGTCATCAGCCATGTGCCCCTCGGTCAGTTCCAGATAGCCGCGGTTCGTCACCGCCATGCCGGGGTTGACCAGGAGTACGGGGAGGTGCCCGTCCAGCGGATCGGGTGGCGCGAACATGACGCGCAGATGGTGCCCGACCAGGAAGAACTCGTCGCGGGACACCTGGAAGAGCAGCCCGCGGGCCTTCTCGGCGGTGGTATCGGTCAGCCCCGCCCGGGCGTCGGGGGTGGCCCGGTGGCGGTAGTCGCGCGACATCCAGCCGTCGAGCGAGCCGGTGAAGCCGACCCGGCACTTCCACCCCTCGACATCCACCACCATCTCTTCGGCGCCGGTGTGCTGGATGAGGGTGTGAACCCGGCCCGTACCGCGGTAGGTCTCCAGCAGCGGCGCCACCGCCAACGCCATCC
>Ga0123354_10017281_pt1 | contig 11303 bp, 7 predicted proteins | sample TergutLab28metaG_2_FD_97872 | JGI IMG/M metagenome (GOLD analysis project Ga0123354, IMG submission 97872) | Labiotermes labralis P4 segment gut microbial communities from Petit-Saut dam, French Guiana - Lab288 P4 | ecosystem: Host-associated > Arthropoda: Insects > Digestive system > Gut ... | reverse complement strand
TCAGCCTACACAACACAACAAGTACTCGCTAGCTCCTGAAGATGGATGTATTAACATCTGAAACATGTTGAGCAATATATAATAAAGCAAGTGTCATCTAGTTGGTCAACCTTTATTCAAATGTCAATACATTTCTATGAAACTACACAGCATAATTACCAGAAACTCTCACCATGTATTCACAGCTGTTCTGGCTTTAAAGTCATCTTGTGAATGATACAATTTTTCATGTCATTGTCCTGTAGGTAGGGCTGCCAGCAAAGTCTGGGGTTTGTGGAGGAATCCTGCTTGTCATTCCCAATGTGATGGGTATCTTTGCATGGTCTCCACCCCTTGATCCCTTGGGAAACAGCTGTAGGGGCCTGCAGTTTTGTGAGGTGAGTGTACTGTGGCTTCCTTGACAGCCTTCATATTCTGTTAGGTTTTGTGCAGGCCTTATGTTTCAGACTGTATGGGACAATGCAATACAATTCAGCCATATAAGCAGATAGTTTTGGACAACACCACTACATAAAACAGAAGCAAGCCAAATTTTGTCTTATTTATGTGACAGTGTTAATATGGATATATACCAAAAGTGATAAATAAATGAACTAGTATAGGGCACTGGTGGAAAGATACTGACAGAGAAAACCTCACATGCCACTTTGTCCACCACAAATCCCACATGGACAAGCCTGGAAAAAACCCAAGCTTCCACCATGACACGCCAGCAAGTAACCGCATCACTTGTGGCACAGTGCATGAAAGGTCAAGTCCCTGTACTCAGAGCACCAAGCCAGGAGATGTATGACAGAATGGAAGCATAGCTCCAAGTATTCTCAAACTCAGTGTTAGTTGGAGGTGAGTGGTCAGCTTCATGCACCAGCTACCTTAAGCCCAGTGAAAGCACTTCCAGTAACTAATGGACGTGACTGCATGTGGATGCTGCAAGGGACAGCAAAATCTGCTACTTATGGAAAACACAAAACCCATTTTCCCAACAGTCCAGTCTGCGGTACAGTTACTATACATACTGAGCTATCCCAGCTCTTCCATTAATAAGTAAGTTAATTAATTAACTAATTAAGTGCTATCAAACTGTGCTGAAAATTACATTTTTCTGATATGAGATATGCTGAGCCTAACAGAATTCCTACAGACCTTGTAACAAGAAACAGATAGCAAGAGATTCCCCCTTACAAAGTAGACATGACGGCCTTGTTGCAGGAGCTAGTCCGAGTGTTCAACTTCCACCGCTACGACAACCTCAAGCATGCATCTGACAAGAAGGATCCAAGACGCCAGAAGTACGAGACCAGGGGCCTAAGCATTGTAAACTTGCTCTTCTCTGCAGCCAGCGGTGATGTCACAGCCATGAGAAGGTCAGCAGGCACAACTAGCACTCTCAAACACAATACATGACAGCCATGATCGCTTACTCTTGGGGGGGCGAGATGATACTTTGATTGATTTTGTTGACAGAATTGTTACAACTTTATTTTGTATGAAGTAGAAAAGAATATTTCTTAAAACACTTCCGATTTCTTGTATTACTATTTAGTAATTTGCTATCTTTCTGTTTAATTTGTAAGTTTTTCAACTGTATAGGTTGCAGCGACAGATGCCTGGCTAGGTCCCTGTGTAACAAAGTGCCCTTTAGTTGAAGACATTCAACTTTTTGGGACATTCTCCAATCTTTATGGCATCCAACCCCAAATTTTATTTTTGGCTTCAAAACAACCTGTCACTGGATTCTGTCTTAAGCCAGTTGAATCCAAACCATGTCCTACTTATTTAAAATACTTTTAATTTTAACCATCAGAGTCTAGATACAAACCCAGGACTTCCCATGAAATAACCCCTTAGCCACAGTGTTTCTTTTTTTACAGTATTTGCCTTCTATAAAATTATACATTCATAAAATTTATTTTTGGAAGACACAAACATACTGCAGCACAACAAATTGGACCACCACATATAGAGTGTATCCTAATATATCTGTACAACGACCATGTTAAAAATGTCAAGGTTATGGAATTAAAAAGCACAACCGTGCTGTAACTTCCAATAAAAATAAATGACTGCTTAAAGACTTACAGAGTTAAAAAAAAGCACATGTTCAAAACACACAAACATAATTGTGCTACAAGCATATTTTACTTAACTCTTTCCAGAGCTAGCTATCATGATTGTGTGGTTAGCATTCCTGTTTCACATCTGGGAGGTCCTGGGTTCAAATCTGAACCCACAAATGCTGTATCCTTACTGACCCTCTTTGTGATTTTCCTTAGTCCCCGCATGCAAGTTCTGGGAGAGTACATCCAATCATGCCACAACCACTTCCTTCTACATCCTTCCTCATTCATTATACGTCAACCTTTCCAACATTTGACACGATATCACCTGAGCTACCGAGAGTGTCACTAAATAAACCATAACCAAAGAACTGAACCGTGGTCTTTCAGTGATGTGACACTTAAAGGTTTTATGCACATTCACAAAGTTGTGAAAAGTGGATATTAGCTTTGTCATGTCTGTCCGTCTGTCTGCATGGAACAACTTGGCCCCCACAGGATGGATTTTCAAGAAAATTTGTACTTAAGTAATTCTCGAAGATCTGCGAGAAGATTCATGTTTGACTAAAATCCAGCACGAGTAATGGGTACTTTACATGAAGACCTAAGTGCATATATGGTTCATTACCCACTCATTTCTTCTAAAAATGAGAAACATTTCAGACAAAAGTTGTAGATGGAATCAGAAACACATTTCATGTTCAATAACATTTTTCTTCGAAAATCCTGCCTTTTTTAGATAATGTGGAAAAATATTGTACAGCTCGGCAGGTGACAGATGACAATATGGTGCATGCACTTTTCATGCTGGATAACTAAGGCTACAAACACACACTCAACAATATATAATAATTGTTTCTTTTCCACTGCAACAATGGTTGCATGAATGCGCCCCTGTGTTATGTTGTACATACATTGCCTATCTTGTTTAGACAGGTACCAGAATTTTGGAGAAACTTGTTGCCTCTCTCTCAGTGTACTAAACTTCCAATCTATCCTATGTATACAAACAAATATGTGTAAGCCCATGTTTCCATAATCTGTTTAAAACATTGTGATGTTTATCACAACAAGAAAAAGCACATGCACCATCTGTCCTGCAAGTTTCTACATCTTAAATAATTTGCATTAAATGTGCCACGGATATACAAATAAAAACTGCATAACTATTGGATGAAGGAACTGAAGACTGTGATAGTTATATAAGAACAATGGACTATATTTTGGATCAAATGTTACCAACAATGTGTGTAAGCCTGATGTTTCTTTACAGGCACCGCCTGTCTGGGATGGACATGACACTGTGTGATTATGACGGTCGCACTGCACTCCATCTCGCAGCTGCTGAGGGACATCTTGAATGTGTGACTTTCCTCTTGGAACACTGCCATGTGCCATACAACCCCAAAGACAGGTCAGTGCCATCTCAGAATGCAAGGCCCCTTCTTTCCCTATTGAATATGGAGCACTGCAACATGGCACATAGCCCCAAATACAGGTCAGTGCCATCTCAGAATGCAAGACCCCTGCTTTCCCTACTAAATATGGAGCACTGCAACATGGCACATAACCCCACAGACAGGTCAGTGACAACTCAGAATGCAAGGCCCCTTCTTTCTCTATTGAATACGGAGCTCTGCAACATGGTACTTAACCCCAAAGACAGGTCAGTGCCATCTCAGATTGCAAGGTCCTCTTTATCTTCCTTCCTGAATATGGAACACTCAATGAGTGACTGCTGTCTTTGTGACTTTTTAATATTCCTCCATGCAAATATTGAGGCTTTTGCAGCACTGTACCTAAGGATTTCATTATACTGGAATATGACACTGCATCACTGGGTATAATCAGATCCTGACATTTTGAGGGACTGTACTGTCTTCATCTCCAAGTGTCGACATATCCAAGAAGAATTCTCTTTCTTCTTGGGCATTTATGTTCTAAAAAAATGACTAATTTTCACGAAATTTGGTTAATGCTATTTCACTGGAAGCAATCCTGATACTGATTTTTTTAAATTCCTATTGCCAGTAATAACAACAAAGCAGATGCACAAACTTATGATTTGGGAGATATTTCGTGCTATTGATTACTGTTGTTTCTGAATTTGGAATGACAATAATGCAGATGGGACGATAATAAGGAAGTACATAGCAATACAGCCATTAGCTTTGCTATATATGTGTTTCTGACACTGGCCAATTTTACTGAAAAATTTGTTTACACATGCCAGATTTTGTTAAAATCAAAGAACAGTAATGGGTACTTGTCATAAAAATATTCCTGTATTCACATATGGCTCTCAAGTGTAACTCTAAATGTATTAGTGAAAATGGTTCAAAAACAAAATCTGCAGAGAAAAATAACAGTCACATTTTCATTTCCAATCTTTTCCATAAATCTTGTGATTTTAGAGATAATTAAAGCATTTTTTTATGCTGTGACACTATACAACTTGAGAAATATTGGACCAACAAATGTAGCAGAATCTTAAGTCCATGCATATATACCCCAACATTTTTTTATTTAATAATAGATGCTTATAATTCATTCTTCTCCCATTTTGTCACAAAGAAGTAATTAAGGCATAAAATAAATATTTAATGTTTAAATATTTCTCTGTCTCTGCAGGTGGGGAAACATGCCCATAACTGAGGCAAGAACATTTGGACATCAGGAAGTAGTTGATTGCCTGGAACAATGGGAGGTGAATCATACAAATGAATCAACTGAGGAGGATGAACTTGTCATAAGGAAGAAGGTATCAGAACAAAGTGTTCCTCTTCCACAGTAAGATATTTCATAACAGCAGCCGAAATTACCAGATCTTCTTGTTAAGATATCACATTTCTCTTCAGATATGATGCCTCCATTACATGTGTCAAATATGCAGATTTACTGAACCCATTCCCTGTTAGTTTTCATTTTTCTGTAAGGTGAGTTTCCATATTTGGATATCCAAGATACAGAGCGCTTTCCTGCAGACAGCAGATAAAAACTAAACCACACATTCCTGTTGCATATATTTCCAGTCCTACAGAAATACGATACCATCATCATCATCATCATCGTCGTCGTCGTCGTCGTCGTCGTCATCATCATCATCATCATCATCATCACAACACCATTCCACGCACCATTTGCTTTACCTCTCATGTTATTACATGTAATTTATATCAGAGAGCATTATGTGAAATCTTCATAACAGTAATAATGTACATACATGTAATGTAATTTATTCGCATTCTATAAATCCAAGTTAGGATACAATCCTGTGGATACAGACAGTCACACACATACTGTCTAACATAACATACACAGTGTTGGAAGAATCTTAGCAATAAATAATAAAATACAAATAATAAAACACCTGAAACCAATTTTCAATTCAGTTTTCAATGGAATGTCTCTTATAATTAAAACATTCTTCACTATTACAAAAGGAATTTATGAGTAAAAACCTCTTTAAAGCATTCCAAAACAGTATTGTCTCATTAGCTAAGCCTTTGATATTGTGAGGAAGATTGTTAGAAATTTTAATTGCTGAGTAGTACACTCTGTTTTGGAACTTTGTTAGATTAGCTGTGGGTGGATGCAAGTTGGTTTTAAATCTTGTGTGAATACTGTGGATCTGATTAGTTGTATAAAATAAATGTTTGTTTTCTATCACAAATATTGATAGTGAAAAGATATATTGAGAATATAAGGGCAGTATTTCTAATTTTTTGGACAGTTCCCTACATGACTCATTCTTGAATTTGTGATGATTCTAACCACTTTTTTTTTTTTAAATCTTATCACTGTATGTTTGATGTCCCCAGAAAATTATCCCATAAATCATAATTGAATGTATGTATGAAAAATAGACCATTCTTAAAGTTTCTTGAGATATTATAGCTTGTATCATTCGAATTACAAAATATGCCGTATTCAATTTGGACATCATTTGGTCTACATGAGCCTTCCATGATACAGAGTCATCAGAAATCAAACCCAAAAATTTAATTGCGTACATTGTGGTCTTCTGGGATATGGCACTTACTAGAATACTTTCAGGGTAGAGAAATGACCCAACTAGCCGCTGAAAAGGAGCTGGAAACTATTTAGCAGTTGACACAGCACAACGCCACAAAAGACTTGGATCCTCACCAGCACTGCTATGGCTGCTGGTGAATATCTCACATATATTCTTTATTTATTTAACAATGCTGTATATACCTAACATTACACAGCATGAAAAAACATGAAGATTAATGAATAATAAATTTTAATGGATGCCAAATGAAGAAGTCATGGCCTAATGGGAGGTACTGTTCCATCATTTGCCTGAAGGGACTAAGAAAAACACTAAAATCCCTCAATCAAAATAGCTGGTCTCCAAACACACGTTTTGAACTGGAGCCTCCCAGATACTAAGTACAAGCAGTAACCACTCAAGCATGAAATTTGTATTTACTTTGTTCTAACAAGTCATTTTTTGAGGGAGGCACATTAATTTAGTTTTTAGAAATCTAATTTCAATTTCATTTTCATTTGTAGTAAAGCTTTACACAGGACAGAATTACATTCATTTTAAAAAGTTCAATGTAGTTTAACATACCAAATTCAATACAAAATTTCTCACTTGCTTTGATTATTCAGACATAAGGTTGAAATACTAAGGCTTGTGACACTTTTACTTTAATATATAATCTGCAAGTAACAAATTATAATTCTCTAATCACGTCTGTGAAAGCCTTAAGTTATATTTGAGATTCTCACAAAATCCTCCGAAATAATGACACACTGCTGCCACATTATGCAGCAGTACATCCCAGCAGACAGCAATATGTAAAAAACATGGCAAGACAGCTTCCATTTAGAAACAAAATGACTGCTATATTCCCATACTGAAGGATATGTACATGCACATAATAAGCAACATAATGTTCATGAGCTAAATACCACCACATTAACTCCGTGCAGTCTTCTGATTATATTCCATGTTATTTGCAGAGTCCATTTCTGTGTTGTTATTGTTATCACTGTTATAAATAAATAAGTGTTATGCTAATTAATGGTTATAATTCTCACAATTCTGTCTCATCAAATATGCTAGGCACTATGTTGTAACTATGAACAAGTTAGCATATTTTCTTGCATGATCTAACACTGTAGTGCCACCCACCAAGAAACTTTTGTAATTGCAAGTAAATTTACATAGTACATACTGTGGATCATTATTTTATTTGAAAACTGTTGGCTGACTTCACTTACATTAGCACAGCCCATTCAAGTGACCTCCCGCATGTGCAACAGATTAGCAGCAGTAAGTGATAACTGATAGTTGCCATATGAAATAAAGACCCTGTATAATGTATTTGGTAATGTCTTGATGACAGGAAATTTCCATACTGTATCTTCAATACATTATATTGTACATAAACTGTTGTATATATTTTGAACCCCAGTATGAATAATATTTTAAAAAATGCATTGCACAGTAACTTGCATTTATAGCCTTGCTGATGCTAGGGTAATACATGATAAAGTGTAGCAATAACTAAACTGTGTCAATTAGTCACCTAAAATACCCCAAGATAATTGTATAGCTGTATTATTGTATCAAGTGTGTAACATATCCATATGTCCTGAACATTTTAGAAAAATGGATATGAAGACAGGAATACAAAACAATAATATTCCACACAATCACACTGTCAACAGTGCTGTTCCAGTCGGTCTCTGATGTGTGTTACTTGTGTAGCAGACAGGTGCGACTTATTTTGAAATCATGTTTATAGCGAAACTTCTCCAGGTAAAAAGTCGTATGAGTTATGTATATGACAAACTTGATAACACTACATTCAGCAGTATGTTGGAATTGGGAGAGAGAAGGATCACAGAGGATCCTGGGATGAGACAAACAGATGGCACAGCTGCAAAACAAGAATTTGCCATTGTTGACATTAAGCTGAATGATCTAAACCATGTGGAGAGTTTTTACCATTTGGTTGACCTGTAGGGCAACATACCTGTACAGGAGAGGCTTATCTGGACCATCCAGTACTCTTATGGAAAGAAAACAGCATTCTAATCTGTTTCATTCTTCTAAGTTTCAAATTATTTTGAAATAATAATAGCAATTTACATATTACAAATACTTACTGTACTTCCAATTGCATAGTGTGTATGGTAAACCTACCCATTTACATGACCTCATTTCATGATACAACACTCCAAATTCACCATGGAACTTGATACTTTATCTTAAAATTCCTCCATAAGTGGCTCAATTAAATATAAAATCTGGTAATGTTTACCCAAAATACAGAAGTAATTTTTTCACTCAGTGTTCTGTTAATATGTGTTATTTCAAGATTTATTCATAAGCTCTAAATAATTTACTTACTATAGTCTGCTCAGATTTTCAGTCCTAGGAAATACAGTATTATTTAAAGTAAATGATTTTCTGTTTTCAACATTCTAGCAACAAAAAAATTCTTGAGAATTCTGTACTTCTTGGGTATGACACTGTGGCACTGGTGATGGGTTCCCAGAGTTTCTAAGGAATATGTGTCTTCACCATCATCAATTGAGGGCACTGCCTTCCTTTTAAATGTCAGGAACCACATATCAAGTGACACTGCATCATATCAAAGAACAATGGAACCCTCAGCCACACCAGTGCAAAAACTTCGTAACTCGAATAGAAAAAAGTACAATATTTCCAGACATACAAAGCAGTAACAGTCCCCAAATCATGGTAACTTCCTTACACAAAAGTAGACATTTTATGCTTACAATCAATATTGAACAATTAATCAACTCTCTGGAGCAGACTACTTCCAAAATTAACAGTTCCTCAGCAAATGAAGAAATTCCCTGCATTGTATGGAATCCGACAGTTCATTACCATGTCAACCACAGCCCACCACTTGTCCCTATCCTGAGCCAGATCAATCCAGTCCACATCACCATCCTATGTCTTGAAAATCCATTTTAATATTACTCTCCCCTATATGCCTAGGTTTTCCAAGTGGTCTTGTCCCTCAGGTTCCTCCCTCCCAAAACCCTGCATGCACATATCCTCTCCTGCATACAGGCCACATGCCCAGTCCTTTTAATTTTTTCCAATTTGATCACCGAAATAATATTTAGTGAGAAGTACAACCATCAAGCTCCTCAATCTGCAGCCTCCTCTAATCCCCTATTACCTCATACCTCTTGGATCCAAATATACTCCCATCATCCTCTTCTCAAAACACTCTCAACCTCTATTCCTCCCTCAGTGTGACAAACCAAGTTTCATGTCCATATAAAAAACATGCAAAATTATAGTTCCATATGTTTTAATCTTGATATTTTTGGACATATAAAATAAATTCTATTCATTACATTAATCATGAACTAGCACTTGTATATAATGTACATTATAAACCTAATGACACTTGCTGAAATTCAGACCTGCTGGTGTGGAATAATGTTGTATGAAGTAGCTTGTCTGTATCACATGGAAGTTTGTTCTCACTGCTGGCCAAGACTCAAACTTTGGACAATAATTACTTAAGGAGGAACTGTTCGCTTTGTTCTTTATATGTGTTGTGATAATGCAGTGGCTTTAATATATGTTGTATCTGTATGAACAACATGTTATCACCAAACTGTACTGTAACTGGCAGTTTGTAATGTGACTGTTGCAAAGGACAATAAACAAGGCACCACAGCCAACTTCTGCATAACACTGCTGGAGTCCACAAAAACCCAAGTGCATCAAGCACAGTCCTTCTTCAGGAAATAACAGTCGCTCAGCTAGTCAAGAAATTTGCCACATTTTGTGGACCCCAAGCATTCATTAGTATGATTGTAAGAATCCATCACTGGCCCATATCCTAAATCAGGTAAATTTACTACCAGTCCATTTACCCTGTTTAAGATATATTGTAATTTAACCTTCTATGGCCTATTTTCTAAGCTGTTTCTTCCCTTCTTGTATTGCACCGTTATTAACAAACAAGACAGTATTCCACATCTTCTTTAGCTTTAACCTTCCAGTTGAATGAATTTTGTGTATGTCACTCTGTTTGTCAGTGGTAGTATTTTTAAAGTAATTTTTTTTTTTATAATTTCTGGCAAAAGCAGATGTTTATTCTATTATTATTATTATTATTATTGCTATCACCTTTATGCAGGGTATTTAAATTGTATACCTGAAACAAACCATGTTACTAGGGCTTATAGTGATTCAACTGTTCTGTGTTTACAATTTGTGCTACATGTAATGTTGTTGCACATGTTACATGTGTCTATTGTTATTATTATTATTATTATTATTATTATTATTGCTGTTATTACCAGACTAGTCATGTTTATTTACAAAGCAATTTATTTACCAAATTTTAAGGGTTTTATCAGATGTCATTAATAAGCATAAATTGTTGTACAACCAATGTTAGCATCTGCAGTCTTGTAATTAATTCTCATTTGCTTAGTCGGTACTTTAACATGACAGGGATGTTAATGCTCTAGAGCAGAAGTAATCTCAGTTAAAGATAAAGGATAAGATCAGTTTTACTAGTCTCCTGTAAAATAAGTGAAAGTCCTTTTACTGCCAGAGCCACATCCTCCACATCCACTTCCACTGCCACAGCACAAATAGAGACCAATGGCACAAAGAATATAATCATTCTCTGTCATCTAGCTATAGAAGCTGGAACTGTGTACTATTGCATTCCGAAAGGGTAACTAGGTGGCATAAACGCTTGCTATATGAATTGTATTAACTGGGATTTTAATAATATGATGATAAATCGGTCGGATTACAGGCCGGGGGTTCCCAGAGGGTTCCAGGAAGTTAAGGTTCCCAAATTACGTGGCACGTTTGTGTCTGTGTGTGTGTGTGTGTGTCTGTGTGTGTGTGTGTCTCTGTGCGTCTCTGTGCATCTGTGTGTGTCTGTGCATCTGTGTGTGTGTCTGTCTGTGTCTCTGTGTGTGTGTGTGTGTCTGTGTGTCTGTCTGTGTCTCTGTGTGTGTGTGTGTGTGTGTCTGTGTGTCTGTCTGTGTCTCTGTGTGTGTTTGTGTGTGTGTCTGTGTATGTGTGTGTGTCTCTGTGTCTCTGTGCGTCTCTGTGCGTCTGTGTGTGTCTGTGTGTGTGTGTGTGTGTGTCTGTGTCTCTGTGTGTGTCTGTGTGTGTGTGTGTCTGTGTGTCTGTCTGTGTCTCTGTGTGTGTCTGTGTGTGTGTGTGTCTGTGTGTGTGTGTGTGTGTGT
>Ga0123354_10017280_pt1 | contig 11304 bp, 3 predicted proteins | sample TergutLab28metaG_2_FD_97872 | JGI IMG/M metagenome (GOLD analysis project Ga0123354, IMG submission 97872) | Labiotermes labralis P4 segment gut microbial communities from Petit-Saut dam, French Guiana - Lab288 P4 | ecosystem: Host-associated > Arthropoda: Insects > Digestive system > Gut ... | reverse complement strand
CAAGATGCAACAGTTAGATGTTTATTATCAATACTTTCTCAACATGTTTCGGGCATCATTATGCCCATCTTCAGGAGAACAAGACGTGTGTTACTGCATGTGGTGTGCTGCGCTGTAACAAGCCGGGAAAAGGTTGTTGTTAAGCGCAGCATACCACATGCAGTAACACACGTCTTGTTCTCCTGAAGATGGGCATAATGATGTCCGATACATGTTGAGAAAGTATTGATAATAAACATCTAACTGTTGCATCTTGTTGGTTTTCTATCTCACTACACAATTTGCTCACGATGCGCGGTCACAGAAACCTAAAATGAGAATCTATTGCATGAGTTTCTAACGGACAGATTCTGGTGGGGGGGGGGGACAGGAAAAGGAATACGTAAAACAGAAAACGACGGAAAACCAAATATGTTATTGAAAATTAAGTGTTCTGAGTGTTCAACGTTTAGTCGTACAGCTAAACGAAAGAGACAAGATGATATGTGCAAGTGGATGGTAACAGATCTTAGACGAAGCATTTGTGAGTTCCGGGGGGAGGCTGAAAATTACTCCAGCCCCCAGTGAAATTATGGACAGGGATAGTGCAGTCGGTATAGCAACTCGCTACGTGCTGGGCGGTCCGGGGATTGAATCCCGGAGGGGGCGAATTTTTCCGCACAAGTCCAGTCCGGCCTACCTCACCTACTCTACAATGGGTATCGCGTCTCTTTCCGGGAGTTAATCTGCCGGAGCGTGGCGTGGCGTTTACCACTCACTCCCATCTAGTGTCGAGGTTAAAGAGTACATCGATACCTCTACTCCCCCTCTGGGTCTTAATGGCCTGTTCTTTACCTTTACCTTTACCTTTATCCTAGTGGGATTACGTGTAGACATCTTCACCACAGTTTTCATATGCCGGGTTCGAAGGGTGTTGTAAAGAATCTGCCGATTGCTAATATCATAAAATCACATCGCCGCCAGACGGAGGAAGTTAGACTGATACTGTCAGGCGAAAAGCCAGTTCCGCTGCCAACTCTTTCACCACAGATCTCATGCGGAATGAACTGGGATCGAACTCGGGCGTCGGCAATGAGAGGTTAGCGAAAAACAATGTGAGCAATGGCACGACCTCACAATTTTTGCACAAAAAAATATATACCTTTCAGAAATGAAAATTTATTGATGTTACAAAGAAGTTTTAAAAGTGCGTGCCTACCATAATTGATGCTGTCACTGAGTGAGTTCCTTTACTTGCGTGCATACTGTATAAATTAAAAGGAAGGAGGGGTAACCGAGTAAGTTAAGTACTTCTTACTTGGCAACTGTCTTCTAAAATACATTTATGAAGGAATCATAGAAGGGACGAGAAGACGACGAAGAAGATATAAGTAGGTACCGGATAATCTTAATGGAAAGGAAGACACCAGAATTTTAAACACGACCCTCTAAACCGCAATATCTGGAGAACTCGCTTTCGAGGGTGTTATGTTATGGCCCTATCACTGGAGGGACTGCGCTTCTTCGCTCTGTTAGCCCTAGTCGTGCCTCTGGATAGTAACATTCACAGGATGTGTAAATGTAGTGTAGATTAATACGACTCAGAAAACTGTTCACGGGCAGGTCGTTGTGAAGGCGTTAATGAATATTTAGCTTCTTATCGGATAGGATGTATACATCTGCGCGTAATTATAGACATACCGGGAATAACAAGTTCGCAGCAAAGTGGCTAAGCGAGCCAGCAATAATTTGCTGGTGCCTCCATTAAACGTGAAATAATATCAGTCTTAGATAAATTATCGACGGTTTCTTGACGTCATATTTCCTTCTAACATGGAGCACAATTACGTGACTTCGTATAAAATAGATAACGCTCACTAAAAGACCGACAAATAATGGTTGATAAATAATACATAAAAATGATAAATGATAAAGAGTCCTTGTGTAAGAATAAAGAAGGATCAATTTGAAATTAAAACACGGTATAGTTAACTGGGGAAAAACAAAGCATTCAGTGCGGGAAAGGTTCCAAGAAATTTCGTTGTTTTCCTCAGTACCTGCTAAAGTACTTTAAAGAAGCCAAAGTTGTTTACGCACAAATCCGGTACAGTTAAAGTGTGTAATGTCATTTAAGGCCAAGAAACCTTCGCTGTTGCGAAAGTATCTTGTAATAAAAACTAAAAGAATCCGTCAAATAAAATAACTGCTCAGAAAGCTTTGATGTTTTGCTGACCGTGCATCTCACCATAATCTTAGCAACTGACCAACTTAATGCACAAATTCTTGTTTTTTAATAAGTTTATTATATATAATATATTATATATAATACAATTTTGAACTCTTGATGATGAGCAAAATAGTGCTCGAAACATGTACAGGAATATAATAAACTTATTAAAAAAACAAGAATTTGTGCATTAAGTTGGTCAGTTGCTAAGATTATGCTCAGAAAGTATTGCAAATTCGGCCACATGAGTAATAAAGTGCCCAATGTGTTGAAGGCAAGGTAACATTGTAGTGTTGTCAGAAAGGACTGAAAGAAGCCACTACAAAATTCAAGCGGTGGTCCCCGGTGACCGGGCGGAAATTCGAACCATGCTCAGCCCGGAAACGAGTCTACAAAGTAACAGCCACACTAAGTACTCGGACCTTGACCTCAGAAAACAAAGCCTGCCGAACCAAGCAATTTGTTTCTTTCGCAGAATAATTTAGAGATATAGCACGAGGTACTTCCACGAAAAGTGCTTAAGAGGGTAAATTTCAATTTGTCGCGGCACAGACCGACTTCCGCTGTAAAAGTAGAAGAGAAATATCTCGTACGAAAGAAAAACTTCAATAGTAAATTTCTCGGTATTTGTATTTAAAAAACAATGAATTTTGGGGGGTCAGAACTTTGTTAGTTACCAAAGCAAATTATCTAGTTAATTTGTAGTATCATAAAAAGAAGTTAAGAAATAAAATTTATATTATAATGGCATAAACAGCAGATGAAATTCAGGGGGGAAAAATAGATCTCTTTTATTCAGAATCTCTTTTCATCTCTCTAACATAAATTGGTTAAAAATTATAATATTCATGTTCTGCTTTGAATCGGCGTTAAACTTGTCCTTTTACAGTAAAGGAGGGCACAGCCTGTAGGTGCATACGTGTAACAACAGTTTTGGAAGTAGACGGGCCTATGACACAGAATGTAATTTCTTGGGAGAAAATATGCTAGTAATTTTACGGTCTATACAGGTTAGATGGGAGCTGGCGTAGCTCTGTCACCATCTAAATTAGCAATTCGACCGCCGAATAAATTCAATGACCGGCAGGGATCTCCCATAAGCTGTACTCCCACATAAAGCCGTTCAATCATGACTCTGACCACATCACACCATCTACTGACGATACTAAAAATGCATGGAACTATACCTCCATTCCCCCATGCCTTACAGCGTAGTATTTAGTTAGGCAAAAAAGGAAACTTCTATGTTTTTGTACGAAAACACATACGGTGGAGATAAAATTTATTACAAACTATTATTAAAATATTTTGAAAGACGTAATTAAGTTATGCTATGTCCTTCGCTTGGGGGACCGCGGTAGCACAGTGGTTAAGGTGCTGTGCTACAAATCGGAAGGTCGCTGGCTCGATCCCAGCTGGTTTCGGTGGATTTTTCATTGACATAAAATCCTTCTGATCGCACTGTGACCCTGGGGTCGACTCAGCCTCTAACAGAAATGAGTACCAGGAGCATTTCCTATGGGTAAAGGCGGCCGGTGCGTAAGACTGACAACCTACCACCTTCCTGCGCCGTTGTCACGAAATCCGGGAACCTTAACTTCCTGGAACCCTCTGGGCCTGTCCAAGCCTGTAATGGGACTGTTTTTACCTTTACCTTATGCCCATCGCTTGGCTTACCGAACATTAAGTGGAAAGAACAAAGATTTTTAACTCCCTGTATTAAGATCATCCCTTCTTTTTTCCCTTAACCCATCGTGACAGCGACTGAATCCTCTCTTAATTCAGATGCAACCACTAAAAACATTCATATAACATTTCCTATGGATCCATTTTAACCTCGAATTAATTCCTACATCTCCTTTCGCGTATACACAAAGGAACTCACCTGATCATATTATCTCACATTCTTTCACAACAGTTACCCATACCATAAAGCTTATACATGGAAATACCGTGACAAGTTCTAGGTACTAAATGGAAGCACTGTCGCAACTGTCCTGTACTCACTGTCACGCTGACGAAGAGAGAAGAAGCAATACAGCCAATGTTACAACCTCTGTGTAAACGTAGAACAAATGATCTTGAACTCGTCAATGTAAAGTTCAGGCTGACTTGTAAAAATGGTAGCTTACAAAATGAATTTAATGGTACAGCCGTTTATTGCACTATCGTAAAATTTCTTATTGGATGTAAGGGAAAGTCCCCATGAATGGAAACCTTAAGAAAGCTTAACCATATAACTCCTATTCATGCCTCCTTACTGCATATAAACTTGCTCGTCTGTTTGAGATGGGTAACCTGATGGTCTCAAAATTACGTTAAGGAAGTACATAGTACACTTTCCAATTTTATAACCATTTTTGTAATTTAATTACCGGTCCATCTGGGGCAAACCATTACAATGTTCGGACGATCGTGTCTCCCTCAGTGGACCATGCGACATAAACACCGGTAAAGCATTTGAAGACAAACTTTTAAAATTAAAATTGCAACTATTATTAGGGCAACGTACGTGAAATTAAGCGATGAAATATTACTTAGTGAATTTAGAACCAAAAATGACGTCACGTTTCTGTGCAATGGACACAAACCAGTATGAACAAAGCTGCTGACGACATTGCCAATAGCAGCTGCTCTGCACTAGGCCTTCCTGAATGGGATCGTTACACTTGCAGTCACACTATGTCCAGGATTAGCACGTAACCACTTCACCATTTCTTCGATATAACAGCATTTAAGGGCTTTGCAAAACGACACGTCCAACAGCTGGAGTGTGTGCAATGTACATTCTACAAGACAGAGAGAAGCATTTCTCTGTGTTCGTATGCCAATTCGAGGACGTTTATACTCTTAGTATGAAAGAATGCTCCATTACTGACAAAACTTTTCTTCCTTTCCTTCCTCAATGAAATTATTCATCCAGAACAAGAACAGTCCTTTGGCGATGTAACTATTTCAGAACTAATGCAAAAGCGCTTCAAGATGGCGTCCCGTGTCTGATTTTATCTTCCACCCTTGCTCTTTTGAATATTAATAAAGAAGGGAATGGGCACCGCGGTAGCACAGTGGTTAAGGTGCTGTGCTACAAATCGAAAGGTCGCTGGTTCGATTCCAGCTGGTGTCAGTGGATTTTTCATTGACATAAAATCCTTCCGATCGCACTATGGCCCTGGGGTCGACTCGGCCTCTAACAGAAATGAGTACAAGGAGTATTTCCTGGGGGTAAAGGCGGCCGGTGCGTAAGGCTGGCAACCTACCACCATCCTGTCTCGTCACAAAATCTGGGAACCTTAACTTCCTGGAACCCTCTGGGCCTGTCCAAGCCTGTAACGGGACTGCTTTACCCTTTTTTTTACGTAGCAACGTACCGCCCGCTGTCATCTGATGTCCCCGTTCCTGCTTGAAACAGAGCCTAGTTGGCGCTTGTCCCTTTTGCGATGACTCTGTTTCATTGCAGAGAGGCCCATCACTTCTATATTAGAGAACCCGGTGTCATTTAATTTTTTCCTGTAATACTTTCTAAGAATTTCAAGAAATCTTCGACTAAATTTTTCTTTTTATTTTCAATAAGGCCACTCCGCTTGCCGCGGACACAGTTGTGGCTCCCTGTTCATAAATGAAAAGTAAGACTTGTTCCCTGCATTTATTTGTTCTCGCTCTTAACCTATGAAGGGGTAGTCGTCTGCTCCAGCTTATTATGGTAGGGACCGAAAATCCAAAGGCGCAATTCCAAACAGTCTCAAAATAAAATACTTCATTTCCTCTCCATTTTCTTCAGAACGTCGCTAATGCTGTCACGATTCTTTGTGATTAATTGAGTACAGATAGATCATCCCATCGATTGTCTCAGCAGCATATCGCTATCAGGTCTACGCATCAGTTCGTAAAGCATCCCAGCTGATTTCCCTATCTTCCTCCATCCAGTGTCCTTATTTGATATTTTAGGTATTAAAAGACCACAAAGCAACTAGTAGGTTTAATTGGTTGTACTGTACAAGGGTGCTGATAAGTCCTTAGCCCGACCAGGAAGGAAAAAAGCTATTGTTTCTGTCAGAATGGCGTGAATTTCCTTCGGCGCCTTGCCTTGCAGGAAAAATAAATTGATGACAGCTCGCGTCCCGATGTTGTTGAAATCACGCGCGTCCCTGACATGCTTCCGAGCTTGTTTCCTTCCTCGTCGGGCTAAGGATTTATCATCACCCTGTTAAAATATCCTTCATAGAATTAAATATTCACGCTGCAGGCCTATTACAACACTTTTGACAAACAAATACAAATGTTGCAGCCTCAAGGAATCATAAAGTCATAAAACAGGCGTAAATTTATATATGAAACAGGCCCAATAATTCACGATCAGGCCCGTCACTGGAATAAACATTATAGTGATTACACTTATCTGTTTTAAAACGTGTTATTTTCCATGATATTAAACAAGACCTTGTTTTTCGTCAAGCATTTCTAAATCCAAGTTGAATGTTGAAGTCACTGCGGTAGTGTACGAGTGTGGGGCACACGCGGCAACGATGTTCAAGGTGTCAGGTCTTCTGGGTTGTAGTGCTGAGTAGCAGCGTTGCTGAATCTCGACGTTTCGAAGGAACATAACACTTCCATTTTCAAGGATTATGTATGTCCTCATATAATGTTCTCTTCTAGGACTTCAAAACTTCCGGAATCGGGAACCCTGGGATGCAGCGTCACAATCCCAAGTACCTCAATTCTCCTTGCTACTGTATTATTAGATCTTCCACATCCAGCCATGGTTCAGACAGATACTTCCTCCTCCACCTATGGTTGAGACTGAGACCCCTTCCTCCATCAATGGTTTGGACTGATACACCTTCCTCCAGTTATGGTTTGGAATGATACACCTTCCTCCAACTATGGTATGCAATGATACACCTTCATCCAGCTATGGTTTTGACTGATACACCTTCCTCCAGATATGGTTGGGACGGATACCCCTTCCTCCAGCTACGGTTTGGAATAATACCCCTTCCACCCGCTATGGTTTGGACTAATACACTTTCCTCCAGCTATGATTTGGACTGATACCCCCCTCCAGCTATGGTTAGGATCGATACCCCTTCTTTCAGCTATGGTTTAGACTGATACCCCTTCCTCCAGCTATGGTTTAGACCGATACCCCTTCCTCCAGCTATGGTTTAGACTGATATCCCTTCACACGCTATTCTGCTGTCCAGTGATGCGATGCAACTGTAAAAGGTAAAAACTAAAACTGCCCCACCCCACGCCATGAGGGTGTAGCTCCATTGATGTTTAACCTCAGCACCGAGTACAAGTAAGCGATAATGTTCTCGGCCCGCCCATGTCACCCCAAGGAGAAAATACTTCGGTGCCTATTGGAATAGAGGAATGGGTGGGCGCCAACAACTGTCTGGACGTTCGGCAGAAGAGGAAAATGTCTTGTCCCTGCCGACACTCGAACGACGGATCGCATAGTCCAAAGCCCAGTCAGGATACCTACTACGCAATTCCGGCCATTTGTGATGCAACTGTACCAATAATATTGCTCACTCATTGATATGCACCAGTTCAATTAAGTTTTAGAGTAACAACTTTTTCATATTTTAACTGGATCTTCCAGGAACGAATTATTTCGAAGAAGTCCCACGTGACCGCAAAGAAGACGAAATCTTACTTATCTCAGACCTCTCGACGTAATAAAACAAAATATGGAAGCTTTAGGTTTCTGTGACCGTGCTCTACTCAATGGCGTACGCGGTGACGCGGTTGGTTGAGTCACTGCGCTACAAACCGGAAAGTCGCAGGTTCGATTCGCGATGTGGTCATGATTCTTCATTGTCTTAATCCTTCCCGCTCTATGGTCCTGGGATCGACTCAGCCTCTAACAGAAATGAGTACAGAGCACAAGCAGCTGCGCTCATTGTTAAGTGGTGGTTTTTCTTCTTCACGGCTGGCAGTAGGGATGACAACCATCTACGCCAAATCTAGCGTGTTACGCAAAGAGACACAGACCGTCCGGCTTAACTTTTTGAACATCGCAATGTATTTCTTCACCATCTTTATAAGTACACTCTTCTCAAAAAGAATTCTGCCTCATTATCAATTATACCTAATGTAGCTCCTGAAGGGGCTTATTTTGGTTAACAATCTCAGACAAACAGGCTGTGAACAAAAGAAAAGGACAGAATTAGCTCAGGAACATGTCAACTGGCGGGTTCTGTTGACAAAGATGTAAGTTTCTATTATACCGTCTTTCTTTAAAACTCTACGGTTTGATTCCCGCCGGGAGCTCTCAGCCACCACAGCGATTGGACAGACGAATTCTTGTTTGATTCCCGGCAGGACGGCAGTTCATTCTGCACTTTAAAGTGTCCAGACCGACCTTTCGGTCCATGTAATCTCCCATTCTTTAGATAACGGGGGCCTTTGGTTTGGGTTAAATCGACCGGAACGTGAAGCTAATCAATCACCTCCTTAGAGTCCAAGTTGAGAACTTTCCTCTACAGACGCCTTCATGGCACACACGACAGATGCCTTTGATTTTCCTGCTTTGATAAAATGTTAGAACACCCGTTGAAAATTCAAAGGAATTTTTTGAAAAATTCCATCGCTTTTCACACAACCACCACTCCCACCCCCTCATGGAAATCCCTTGATGGACTCTTAGTCGCGACGAATTCTCTGAATATGCATGCTGTGAACTGTAAAATACCTGAAATCTTTTCTCGGTACAATAAATACGTTAGTAGCCCATAAGTAAGTCACATTTACTCTGCGAATAAACACTGTTCTTCAGAATAATTGGATTTATACATCCACACCCTCACACGCCTTCATGGCACTAGCACAGACCATGTTACTTTTTGCAAATTTTGCTGACTCCTATTTAGTGTAAGTATTTTCCATATTGTAGTCTTAATTTACACTAAAATTTTATAGCACTGGACGTGGTCTTGGAAGAACGTACAGTCTCTCCATAGAATCAGCACCGTTGAAATGTGATCTAGATGCAGCTGAATGTTTTCCGACAATGATCAACACAATAACACCAAACAAACAGCTTATACTAGTCCTGATTATTGCTGCCATTGGGTCGCAGGTACCTTCATTTAGTTTCCATGGAAATGAAAGAGAAGCAGACAGAAAAACATCCCAACAAACAAGCCCTAATTAGACTAATATGATGGTAATTCGAAGCTTAAGACTTCAAGTTTCTTCTTTCTGGTTGTTTGCAGCTCAGTATCAATCCCCCCCACCCCAATGCCACCACATGTCCTTGTGGACTTCGTGGTCCTCCCTCCTGGGCATGACAGAAGTGTAACCGACTTCTGAGGTTGGGACGCCCATGAGGCGCATTTACGTTTTCCCGATGATGTGAGTGGTGATATAGGAGGATGTAGTGCCAGGAGGGCCCTTAAACCTAAACTCTACCAACCTACCCAAACCATGGTCACCGCGAGAATCCTCCCCTTCAAGGAACCCGGGACTTCATAATTAGTAGTCAGAGACTCTGACCACTAGACCACTAGGCTGGTCAGTATCAAAATATAAAGGGGGAAAAAAAAACCGAAGAAGAAAGAATATTAAAATTAAGAAAATGAAGTAACAACTCTCAATTTAAAAAAAATACAAATGACAATTTCATACAGAAGATATAACGTCAATATTTGTGCATCAAGTTAACAGGGTTGGGTACCGTACACGTACCTACACTTGCAAAACGAATGTCGTAATATATTTAATTATCCTCTGTTATGTTCGTGATATGATACAAGAAAACCAAGAGAATTAGAAAACCGACAAATAATTACTAAGAGATGAAGGATATGAAGCTCAGGTCAGTAAAACTTCCGTTTTTATGAATATCTTAAATATTTTTTGCGCCATCTTTTTTGCTTTTAGAGTTTCAAATGTTGACACATGAGCATACGTGTCAAACACACCTATACATATCCATATCAAAGGCACTACTAATTACACGCATGTGGCGCATGAGGGTCTTATACTTTATCGACACGTGTCTCCTTATGTATAAATAAACCAACTCTCGGTCGTAAATGTTGGGACCGATAGTAAGGAATATAAAAACTGTTAAGTGATGTACATGACGTTAAACTTGCATCTATGCAGTCGACGTCTATTTTTAAGTCACCACAAACACTAGCAATAGGAAATTACATTGGTCTGAAACAGTCGCTTTGATGTTGGCAATGACATGTTAACACCGTGTTCCCACTCTCTTGCGGTGTATGCTGATTCACAAGTGCTCACTGCTTGGCAGCAAATTCGCGATGAAATTTGCTAAGCTGCGGTATTGTTATTCTATGAATACTAGTAAGAAAGGGCTTGTGGTTTAGTTTTTGGCCTCGGAAATACGGAATAAAAATTTACAAAGATGCATGACACGCGTCTACACTGAAGAAGATTCCTCCGAAACGACTGTACATCCGAGATGGCTGTATTCTTAAATTGCTTACACAGCTATGAGAACCCTAAACTTTACATAACACCTAACGTAAAATGATTTCTATTATCAGACATTATTAATACAGAAACCGAAAAACAAAACACAGTTTTTAAGTTCTTGTGACCGTGCATCAGTACCAGAAAAAGTGGCTACAACATGTACAGAGGATGGACATAAACAGACTACCAAAACAAGCACTACAATATAAACCAAAAGGACGAAGGAACATAGGACGACCGAGAAAGAGATGGAGGGACCAACTTCATCTTTAGGATCAAGGAACAGGAAACACGCCTAACCCTTCAGGAACATGAAGATGATGACGATGATGATGACCGTGAATCATGGAACGTAGGGTGAAAAGAGATAAACCAACAAGATGCAACTAATCCGATGTTTATTATCAAACTTCTATCTCAACATGTTTCGGGCATCATTATGCCCGTCATCAGGAGAACAAGACCGTGTACTACTGCATATGGTGTTCTGCACTGGTTGTGCTGTCTGTGGTAACTTCACACAGTGCACACAACTTACGACCCAGCTCCACACAACCACAGCCAGCACAACCAGTGCAGAACACCATATGCAGTAATACACGGTCTTGTTCTCCTGATGATGGGCATAATGATGCCCGAAACATGTT
>Ga0123354_10017279_pt1 | contig 11304 bp, 8 predicted proteins | sample TergutLab28metaG_2_FD_97872 | JGI IMG/M metagenome (GOLD analysis project Ga0123354, IMG submission 97872) | Labiotermes labralis P4 segment gut microbial communities from Petit-Saut dam, French Guiana - Lab288 P4 | ecosystem: Host-associated > Arthropoda: Insects > Digestive system > Gut ... | reverse complement strand
GAGGTCAATTGAGGAGCTACTTGAATGAAAAAAGTAGCGGCTCCAGGTTTAGAAAACAGAGATTAACGGCTGTGGGGACCCGTTGCGCTGACCACGTGACACCCCTCTATCCGCAAAAGTTGGAACTAACTTCGCCGACCGGCGGCGGCCGCTCTGTCGGTATAGTTCCCGTGCGGACTAAGGCCACGGAGTTTAGTTTAGTAGTAGTGGTAGTAGTAGTAGTAGTAATAGTAGTCGTAGTAGTAGTAGTAGTAATAGTAGTGGTAGTAGTATATTGGTATGTGCTACAGGCAGATGAATTTCACACTTCAAAGTTACACACCTTAACACACGTGTGTCCACAACACGTGGCTCTGTAATACGCATCTGCATATTTACGCATGGTCGAAAAAAAGGTTTAGACAGAAGTTTTCCAGCTGTGACCTGCAGAACCCCGGGGTTCCACGGGCTGGTTTTAGGCGTTCCGCAAGCACATTTCCTTTAAAATTAAATGGGCGAAAATAAGTTTCATAATTTTAAATACACTTTTTTAATTTTCCTTCTCCTCGTTTTGCATATCGGCGATGCTTTTGTTCTTAGTGCAAATTACCAATAATAACATTTTATTCTTCACGAACACGCTAAATATGTTATGTCCTTTGATATAAGTGTCGGTTATAAAAAGGGTTTATTTCATTTCTGCTCCCAAAATGTACCTTTTGGCTTCACATGTTTTCCGCGAAAATTCAGATTTAGTCACAAGTTTTCCACAAAAGTTAAAAGAGTTTGGAGACCACTGGTCTAAGAAACGAAATTCTCTTTGTATTATGACACCATGTGGCATGTCATTCTGACAGTTGACTGTCACTGAACGTCGTTATCAGGCAGTCTAGGGGCAATTATGCTTCCGTATTGCAGCCTCAACCTTTGAGATAAACAAGTTACCTGTCAGTATAGCATTGCTTGTTCTATCCAACAGTCTTTGACGAACTTCTGAAGTTCGCGACGCGCGCGTTGAGTGAAAATGTGACTTCACAGCATACCTAAATGGTTACATGCGCGGTACAAAGTTAGAGTTACATGTAGGAACCATAGCTATAGTTGGGAATCGTCATATTTGTTAATTTCTGCAGGAAACTCAACAGGATTTTTGCTTGTCAAGTATAATGCTTTAGAAAGACGGCGGGAATGGCTTGTTTAACTGTAGGACCTGATTGAAACTGGTTGTAATGGTAGGTCCCGGGGTCAGATACATGGATATTCAGACGGGCCGGTCCCAGTAGCCGCGCGGTATAAGGCGTGGGTCTGTGGCCGCTCGCCTGCTGAGATCGTGGGTTCGAATACCGTCGGGGGGGATGGATGTTTGTTGTGAGTGTTGTGTGTTGTCAGGTAGAGGTCTCTGCAAAGACCCGATCACTCGTCCAGAGGAGTTCTACCGACTGTGATCTAGAAAACTCATGAATGAGGAGGCCGTGGTCCGCGTTGGGCTGCAGCGTCACACGAAAAAAAAAAATATTCAGACAGGTACACACGTTGAACCAAATAAATGTCAGTAAATTCATTATGGTTATTGGATACACACAATAGAAGCGCTCTGTACATTGTGCATGCACACGTGTTATGCACCCACATGCAGTTTCTTTACACAAACCACCATTCACCCTTCTTAACATACACCCCAACAATTCGAATCAAGCTGGCGTGTATCTAATTCACCTTAAAAGCAGTGACGATGAATTGCATATTTTACAGCGCAAACAATGTCACTATCCGATGGCCCCATTCATCAGCAGCAAATTTTACGCTATTTTATCACCATCTTAACGAAAGTAAGATCTTTAGCGACGTTTCGGAATCGCGTAGCGTAAAATACTAAAAATACTATATTCTAACGAATTTCGTCATGTTGTGGATTTTACAACCTGTGTGGGAACTTTATGAAAAGTAGATTCGGATTCCAGTATTTTCGTATATGTAATGACACTGTACCGACTGCAGACGTTGACGGTCAATGACATATACAGGGTCAATATTTTACATGGTACCTGTCGCTAGCTACATCACATCGGCTCGCTTAACGTATACAGCTTCGGCGGACAAGGAACAGGTTTGTTATACATTACTCGTGCCTGTGAGGCGAAGGAAATAATTGCCAGCACTTTTACGATGCATGTTCAGTGAAAATCGAATTTTAACTGCAATACCGCAATGCACTAACCGCACGACAAGTCGGAATACTGATAAGCGCTGTGCTGACTGCAGTTAGGCGGTACGGACTGAGTGCAGGGTTAGGGGCATTGTCAGATAAAAAAATGTCCCTGCGTACTGGACATTTTCCATCATCTCCTTCTCATTATACAAGTACATTGATTTTGAAATTTATCATGCCTCGGACATTGGGTAAAAACAAAGCAATTTACGCCGAGCTAAACTCTTTATCTGTCCGAAACAATGCCCTGGAAGAGGTAACAAGCATTTCCTCTACATTCCCTTACAGTTCAATATACATGCCAAATTCATTCAATTCGACGCTAAATAACAAATGTTTAAACAAAAAAGAATAATGAATTTAAATATCCCGAAAACAACACCAGGCTGGGGCGTGAACTTGTGGTTCTGGACCTAAAGTAAAAGAGGTAAAGTGATCCCGTTACAGGCCCGGTGTGGCTCAGAGGGTGGGTAGAGGTATAGCTCTACTCTTCCATGACCGCGGCACTAGAAAGGGGTCAGCAGCACGCCCCGGCCGCAATTTACCCCCAGGAATGTCATGGTATCCATTTTACAGGAGGTTGGGTGGACCCCAGGGCCGGGCTAGACGGACGGAAAATCTCGTCCCCACCGGGATACGATCCCTGACCGTCCAGCCCGTAGTCAGTCGCTATACCGACTGAGCTACCCGGCCCACACTGGACCTAAAGTATTGTGTAATAATAAGGACTATTGTGCGCTTAAATTGAAAGCTATACCCTCTGATTAGAAATTTGTCAAGATTTCGAAGGAACTTGCTAACTCCATCTTCAAGCATAAGCACATTTCGCGCTGGACAGACGGTGCAAGGTATAAGGAAAGGAAGGACAAGCAGGAGCTCCGACGAGGGCGAGGCACAAAAGGTGGGCCTGAGCAAGGACGGTACAAAGTGGAGTTTTGGACCCCTCGGTGCACGTGCAGTACGAGACAATGATGAGACACCCTTTTATGTGAAGGACTGAAAAATCAGTGACGTTTATGGGTCTCACAACGGGGCTTATGAACGTTCAAGTCTTCTAGGACGTTACGCCTTGTCGACTAGTGTCACCGACGTTCCGACACAGCGTAAGGCGTCAGTATCCCTCCAAAACTATAGCGACTATTTACCATTTTTTAATATAGTACGTACCGTGCATGACGTAAAATTCTGTTTATCAGACCAACATTACATGCACTGCAATGTGAGCACAATAGACACACCATCTCCTACACGTTTTAGTACTTACTGACTGCTACCAGTTTTAACCGATATAAGGACTCCATGATCATGACATTCAAGAACTGTCGAAACGTGTAGCATATTGTATACATATGGCTTTCACATATAACTGCACTTGCTATTTACCTGTCTGGGGGCCGGGATAGCTCAGTGGGTATAGCGACTCGCTACGGGCTGAACGGTGCGGGGATCGAATCCCGGTGGGGGTGAAATTTTCCTCACCCGTCCAGACAGAACCTGGGTCCCACCCAGCCTCCTATTACAATGGGTACCGTGTCTTTCCCGGGAGTAAAGAGGCCGGGGCGTGGAGTTGACCACCCACACCATCTAGTGCCGAGTGTAAAGAAAGGGTACAGCCTTACCTCTACTCCACATCTGGGCCATCGTAACCTGTTACAGGGTGAACTTTTTACCTTTACATTTGCCTTTCACTATTTACCTGTCTACAAGTCATAACATCCAAAACCACTTGAATCTTCAGAAGCTTAAATCTTCAAGAATTGGGGGGGGGGGAGGTGGTAAAAACAAGTGGTGGAGGGGGACAGGAAGGGCAGTAGGTTGTCCCGCAACTTTCGTGTATTCCCAAAAGGTAGTTTTCGTACTTGTCGTCTTGAGAACCCCAAATTTCACATACTTCATGACAGTTTTGGCCGACACGCCTGTCACATCCTGCAGTGTTGCGTCTTACGTCATGCAAAGAGACACCGTCTGTTACAATAGGAGTTCTGGTAATAAAATGGAGGGTAACAATGGTTCTTTGACGATGAATAATGAAGCATCGCAGCCTGTCACGAAATTTGTATTGCGGCATGCATATGCGACGCCTGAATTCACATTTGTGCGTGCACACGCGTGAGTCGATTTGCTAAGCCGCGTCGAACAAGCATTTATAAAATCCTTCAGAGCAACACGCTCTCGAGAGGAGAACTGCGGTTACATTATTTCCCGACTGAAAGGTTTGTCGCAAAAAGAAAAATATAATAATTTTACATAATAACAGAAAGACCGACCACGGCGATCGTGAGGCCTAAGGCACACGTGTGGGGTCATCGACCGATCAAATAGTGACGTCACGCTTTCAAATTCGTCTCCTCAGAATTTGAACAAGCGTTCGCTAAATTATTTATTTTAGCGTAGTCATTATAGTGCCTTCTCCAAAACGTCCAGCCTTGTTCTGAAGCCCAGTCAACAGCTTATTCGATGGATACCTGGGTTGTTTCCCGGTAGTAAGGCGGGCAGGGCATGAAGTAACGTTTCTGATTCTCTTACATTCCCTCGTGTCATGTAACAAACAATTTTGCTGTTACGTTTACCTCCTTATTTATTTAATTTTATGTCTTATGTCCTGAACAACTCGTATTACGGATGAGTTTCTGATGAATGTCAAGATTACCGTCATCTGGAATAAGAGGTCGTGTAGTTTTATGGTGGGTACGAATGGTTCAAAAGTACCCGATTCCTACCACTCGAGGGTAGAAGAGTGGGCTTACATATACCCTTAATATGGAGATTAACAGTTTCCTCCACAGTGCCGGTACATATCCGCTAAATTAACATGTTCCCCAGAGTGTCGGTACATATCTACCAAATTAACATTTTCCCCCAGAGTGCCGGTACATATATAACAAATTAACACTTACGCCCAGAGTGCCGGTACATATCTACCAAATTAACGGTCCCCCCCCCCCCAGAGTGCCGGTACATATCTGCCAAATTGCATGACGACGCAATCAACAACACAACAACACTGAAGCCGTCAGTTACTCAGGCTGTCTACAGAATGGTAGGATTATTAGTAGAATTATTGGTAATAATAACTTGAAATTATGTGCCAGCAAGTGGTCGTAGGCTTCTGAGGCGCAATCAGGATTTATCTGAGGAAAAGCAAGAAATTCCTCAGGTTGTAATGCTCGGTCTGAAGGCCTGAATTTGAGCTTACGGCCAACCCGATGCAAAGTAAATACGCTATCTCTACTACCACGACGTTCGGCGTCCTTCTGTTTCTTGGTGCAATTCTTCCGACGAGCTGGACCCTCCAATATGACCAAAAGTTGACGGCGGTTCGTTGTTTCATTCCTATTTCTGAACCGGGACAAATTATATGGTCTAATCTATGACACTCGTTGAACTGAACAGGCCTGTAGCTTCTATGTGCTATTAATATTAACGAAACTGATGGCGGTTTCTTTGAAATTCGAAACGCTTTCTAAGCAGATATAAGAAAAGAGTTGTTGCAATGTTACTATAATATATTTACAATCTATTATATCTGAATTAGAAAGTCTTGCAAGAAAGGATTATATGCTATTAGGAATTACATAATAAAACACGTCCATGATTAGCGTTATTTTATTCGGGGAGGACTGTGGGGACGTCATTCGCCTTCAGGACGAAGACTTCAGCACCGAAACACAGCAAAACCAGAATTCGTCTGATAGAAGCCACAGATAACAAAACATATTTTTTTCTGTGAGTTTTGGCACATGCCATACAGTAGTAAGTAACACGCTTCGTACAATTAGCAGACAACACACATTTGAACCTGAGTCGGCACTGCGTGCCCATTTCGCTTTTTATAGTCCTGCAATAATATAGTATCTGGTCGCAGCATTTTGCTGTAGCCACAATTATTCATTCCGTCCCATGTAATGCCCCCATACACACACACACAAGGGGCAGAACTGTAGGAGGCGTGGAGACTCTATCACAGAAAACAAGAGAAACGGGCAGCAGGGGAGAACGACACCAATGTAACCCCCCACTGCAGGTGACATTTTCCCACCGGGGCTCAGGGTTGGGAAACTTAGCCTTACAGACCTCGCTTCAGCTTCTGCGAATGTCTTGATCAAAGTAGCAAATCTGCACGTTTCAATAAGATCACTTCACAACATGACTGCCTGCTCAATTGACTGTAGATTATAGGCTAGACATATACATCTTGTGAAGATAAGGAACATTACTAGAATCTGGACGAATACACGCTGATTCACAATGCGAACAGTTTCTTTGTTTCGTACAGTTTCGGCAACCGAATGTGAAGATTTTGCGACAGCTGTTTCGACGAATCGGGGTGAATATGAGAACTAAACGCGTTACACAGAGAATAAGCAGGAAAATATAATTTAAAATATACTTTTTATTCCGACGTTCAGATGACTGTGCATCGTGATAAATTCTTATAATAAAACTAACTAGAGTCACTAATTTCTCAAATTTATTTTGGAATAAAACTCTACATGTTTCGGACAGTTCCTTTGTCCATCATCAGGAGTTTAGCACTGTACAGACAGCAATGGTATATGTCATACGGGTTTGCTGACAGCTTGCGAGCAGGATCAGGACGGAACTGCTATTCCGTCCTGATCCTGCTCGCAAGTTATCAGCAAACCTGTATGACATGTACAAACTGTCGGGCACTGTCAGTAACTATTCCCTTTACAGCGAATAATTTACGACTCCTATCATACACGGGTAAAAGTAACATTATATACAGGCTTTAAGCACAACAATATAAGCTCATATGGGTATGAGTTGCGTGTAGCTACACGCATTCTTACTCAGCTTTAAAGGAAGTTATGCAGTGACCTTCACGAGTCTGCCGCCCTATGTCCGGTACCGATTGAACTGAAGGGGTGTAAGCTGGCTGACACCAGAGCCGGCTTGGATGCACGCGTGAAGAGAAAAACCTCGTGCCCCTACCGGTAATGTGAACACAGTTCCTTGGTAACGTAGTCCTGCAGTTAGCCAACCACCCCAGCCCTCCTAATATGAATTATTTCTCCCTATTTACTCCCAAACTGCGTCCCAGCAATGGTCGTTATTCGAAATGTCTTGAGTTTGGTTCCAATCAGTCCTGGAACCCATCCACCCACATTACCGAGGTTTTCTCCAGGAATAAAGCGGCCAAAGCGTGAAGCTAACCACACATATCTAGTGCCGAAGCAACGAACGCGTAGCAGTATACTTCCAGTAATCCATACGTCTTCATAGTCGGGTGCTTAATAATGAATAGACACACAATTGCCATGGAACCACTAAAAATTCAAAGGCTAATTAAACCGACTCTTTCCTGGCCACGTCCTACAGTATATCTGTCACTTGCAGACCCTTTGATCTCTATCACAGTGAACTGTAAATCATGAAAAGCACTTGTTTCATTCTCGAGGTGCTGTAAATAATGCTTGTCTTTATATTCTCTCTTTCTGTACGGAGAAATAAATTGCAGTGCCTACTGATCAACGGTCATAAAACTTGAAACAACGCTAAGACAAGAATAATAACCCCTCTGAATCTTGGATTAGGCCTGGTCAACCTGCAGCTAGCGAGCAAAATGCCCGGGACACAGTGTCATGTTGCTGGTGGAGACAACGGAAATGAGACGTCATGTAACCCTTTCCCTGACAAAGTCGAGCTGTGATTCCAAAGCAATTACGGAAACTCAGAAGGCGTTTACTTAGAGACACATACTCGTACATTATTAATTCATTTTGTAAAAGACAGACAATGCACGTATAAACGTAACATTGAAGCGCGTTCGCGTAACCATTGTTGCCTTGGCAAAGCAATAATCATTACATATTCTGAGTGGATGTTTGTAGCCTTAGTTACCCAGCATGGAATGTGCATGCACCTTATATTGTCATCTGTGGCCTGTCTGGCTCTACCACACTTTTCCACACTATCTCACAAACGGCACGATTTTGGGGAAAAAGTTATTGTATATAAAATGTGTTGATTTTCTCTATATTTTTTTGGAACATTTCTAATCCTAAGGTGAATTCGTTGAGATATTACCATAAATACGTATAGGCCTTCATGTGAATTAAACATTATTCTTGTCAGATTTTAATACAAGTTGAATCTGATGCAGAAGCCCACAACCAATGTAAGTTTGTAGTGTCAAAAGAAGAACCCACCTCGAATAACGTCAAAAAAAATACGCTGTTTCGGAAGTCAAACTGCGATCGTCAGAATAAAAAACAAGGCAGTAAGCTGCACAAATTCGTAAGAACGCTGCAGGTGCTGCACAGCAGCACAGTTGGTTAATCAGAGATTTATAAAGTAGACATGCGACAAGATTATCAGTGTTTGTCGAACTTGGTTACGTAAAACATCCTTACATCTAATTTATATAAACGTTTGGCATTATCATTAGTGTTGTATTAGGAAATGAAGTTACATGGTGTGAAATTCTCCAGAAAGTGCCGAACGGAACACGGTGGTCAGCGGCGTTTCCGTCGTGGACTATAAGTTATTCTGCTAATAGGGTGAGGGGGAGAGACCCACGCGATGTGCTCGTGTGTTGTGGGTACAGTCGAAGAAGAAACGCAAAAACCTACGACACATGGCGCTCTTTGCAACAGACAGTATTCAAAGAAATTACATACAAAATATGCGCGTAACAGAATTAAAAGTCATACATAATATTGTAACCTCCTACATATTTCGGCGATAGAGCGCCCACTTGAGGTGAAGAGAATTTTAAAACACATGTGACTGGGTAGTTTCAAAACTAGAGAGTTGAGAACGAAATTTTTAAAATACAAGTACGAATAAAGAGGCAGCTTACAGGAAAATATTAAGATGCGCTGATCAGGATTGGATACGGAATTTGCGCAGATATTTAGACAAAATTAAATATAAATAGTTTAACCAAAAGAAAGTAATGTAAGTAAAATATCGCAAGAGTCAAATGGTGACGGGCAACCTTCGTGACAAAACCCAGTGTCAATCGCGAGGCAGAATCCAGCAATGTAAAAACTGAACTCAAATAAATTATTATTAATTAACCATCTTAAGGGACAATTAAGTATAAAGGAACACAAAATTCGAATACGTAACTTATGTATATATATATGTCCGTGTTGAATGCATTTTTTCTAAGCCTTAGGACTGTGATATTTAGGAAGCCCCGTGTTAATACAGTTCACGACATTTCAGTATGCCTTGTATGGGAGAGAGTCCAAGTTCTTAAAACGAAATAAAACAACGTGAATGCAAGAAGACCAGACACATCCTGTTGCCAAATACAGAACGCACGCTTCCGCACGTTAAGTGCCCGAAATTTTGCGTCTGATTTTAACCAAACCTCAATTTTAACAGAATTTTTAATAAAAGAATCAAACATAAAATTTCACAAAAATCCTTCCATTGTGAGCAGAATTAATACATGCGGACAGACTGACGGACATGACGAACTTACAAATCGGTTTTCGCGGCTTTGCGAAAGCGCCAAAAAAAGCGGGAAGGGGGGGGGCGGGTGTAACAGTAAAGTCGTTTTACTTTTTTTAACTCAGGTGGCTTCCTGAAACATTTCGAATTATCCTTGGGTTACTTATAATATTTCAACACCGTACTTTAGTTATCTTTGACTGTGACTAGGAAATGGATTGTAATCGTGAATGATATGTAGATAGGAAAACAGGTTAAGGCTGCGGTACGACGTTTGACGGTGAAACGGCATACGCCTGGAGAAATGATGGAGAAGCCACAATTGTTTCAGGATATCCAGTACTCCTGATGTAGACCGGTTTCTTACCTAATAAAAGTCATTTACTACTTCAGCCTCTTCAGGACAGAGCGTTCGGCAATTTATGATCTATCTGGGAACCTTACTGAGCAGGTAGCACTTTGCGTGACTTCAGGCTTCCGCCGCGAAGCACATGGGATCTGCGTTCTTCTGGGACATTATGCGGCGTATAGCGGCAATTCCTTACCGACGTTTCGGTACAATTTATTGTTCCCATTTTCAATGATCAAGGAATTTTTTACCCTTGAAGGTGGGATCGATAGTTTGTTCCGAAACGTCGGTAAGGAATTGCTGCTATTAGGTAGCACTTTGTCTATTTGATGAAACAAACAGAAACTGTTTCTTCCATAACGCAGTGGTAAATGAAAAATTAAGAACCCAGAGGAGAAGACAAACTGTCACAATGTCACCAGGACACCTTGACAATTGTTTACAAAAGTATCTGTTGTGATTCAGATATAACAAACAATCGATTAGTTTTCCCTCTGATCGCACCACAAACGTCATTACATCGCACCATTTCTACAGTAACAAGTTTTCAGAACTCTGACAGTGTTGCTGAACGTCGCTCAACTACACAAACTATAATGTCGCCGACCAAAAAGATGCCTTTTTTTCTGCACACTGTGACTGTGACTGGCTGTGCATGAAAAGCACACAGTGGGGGCTGGTTAGGAGCATGACAACGTAAGGAGGAGAAGGTAACAAGAATGGAGCCATCGTAGTAACCAGTGGCTTCACGATTTAAACCCCTCGCCAGATATTTCTGGGTAATGTAATAAAGGAGAATGATATTCGCAAGGCATGTAGCACGCATGAAGGAAATGTGAACGTGCTTACACTTTTAAAAACTTTATATAATCCATAATCCGCACATTAATCGAGTACATGCAACACCAGTGCCACACAAATGCACACAAGTATACTGAAATTAGGTGGTTGGCAGAAAACATGTCAGATGTCATTATGTTTATGAACTAATTTCAATACACTTGTGTGAATTCAATATACTTGTGTGCATTGGCTGGTAATATTATTGTATATATATATATATATATATATATGCTTACGTATTCTTTTCTGTCGGTAAAAGTGCACGGAAGAACTAAATTGACACATATAGACTAGCTGGGGGAATAACATCTTCAATAAATATGGTTTCAGGATGGATTTTTTCTGACCCAAGACAGGATTCAATACCGGACACCTATTTACGTACTCATTCATTCCGTAGCCTTTCCTACGATCGGCCCCTAGTCTATTTACGTACTCATTCATTCCGTAGCCTTTCCTACGATCGGCCCCTAGTCTATTTACGTACTCATTCATT
>Ga0123354_10017278_pt1 | contig 11304 bp, 9 predicted proteins | sample TergutLab28metaG_2_FD_97872 | JGI IMG/M metagenome (GOLD analysis project Ga0123354, IMG submission 97872) | Labiotermes labralis P4 segment gut microbial communities from Petit-Saut dam, French Guiana - Lab288 P4 | ecosystem: Host-associated > Arthropoda: Insects > Digestive system > Gut ... | reverse complement strand
CTCTCACAAAAGTGGATTATTTTATGGCCAGTTGAAGAGCCATTTTTAAAGAATGTTTAAAGAAAGTAGTGAAATAGTTATTATAAGATTGAAGAAGGGGGGGGGGGGTGTTTTTGTGACACATGCACAATGTATTATTGAAATGATGAATATTCAGTGTTGTGGCACATATCTGTAAATTGCATTAGTTTTGGCAATTAAACTGCAGTCTGAATTCAAGCCTTAATGACAAGAAACCAAAGGCTCTGAATTGGTTGGATCAGTAAAGCAAGGCAGTGAACACGATCAGTTTCACCATTTGTCCTGATGACCAGTAAAGTTCCATACATGCTATTCAGGTGGGAAACAAAACATGGTGCAGACTGTAGAAATGGTTTGTAATTGTTTGATGTTCTGCCCCTTCCATATGCTTTGAATATATGTAGCATAAAAATACAGATATATAGGTGCTTGTAAAGACCAACCCTGTGTATTGTGAAAAGTAAATTCATTAAGGAAGCATATAATAAAGATCATTTATTACTGTATACAAGATTTTTACATATTTTGGAGTGAAGTTAAGCAACTTCAGATAGAGGTTCACAAGCATACTTCTGTTGTGGAGACTCCAGCTCAATTGTAACTGGTCCATCATTCTGGATATTCACCTGCATATATGCTCCGAACTTTCCATCTGAAAAGAGAAGAAACCACTAACAAGTAAGCTGTCCTGGCATAGTGTGTTACAGTTATGCAGTGAAGTTATGGTTATTGATACAGGAGAACTGAAACTGTTAAATTGACAATGAGAGGGAGACTGTAAATGAAACAGTTTAGTAGTATCACTGATTCCCCCCACCATATTGAATGTATCACCCTGGTTTACTTTATTTCTGTGCAAAAGTAAGACAGTCAGTAGTTAATTTTGAGATGGAATGACTTGTTTGACTGAGTATGTAGTGACTATTTGAATTGCTTGTTGAATTTGGTGTTAAATCAAATTCATACTATTTGTATGGGTCAAGAAGACCCTCTGAAGCATACGGTACAAATTCAGCACCTGACAATTTCCAGTGTTCCTGTGGACTTGCCCTAGTAAACGCTCCTATACAGCAAAATGGAGTTGTTCATTCATTTTGCATCAATCTAATGATTTTATGGATAGTCTGTGCTTCTGAAATTAATAATACAAGAGTAAACAGGAAAATCTTGACATCCTTGTGTGGTATATTTAGGCTGATACACATTTTCTTTCATCTATAAGAAAGCTCAAAACACAGAAGACAGACTGATCACCAAATATTAAACAACTGCAACAAGGAATGTATTTTTTGTTCTGCAATGACCATCCCACACATATGTTGAGTTACGTGCCATGCCTCCACTAGTGTTGCCGATCATCCCAGGTATCACACCTATCACACCTCTTGACAATATTACACACAGCATCTGCATCTTTTTGTTTGTATCTCTTAAGTATACAGATAAGAGTTATTTCACACACACACATACTATACTGTTTACAAGTTACACATGTTACCTGAAACATGTTGGTGTAATTTGTATATGGTATAAAGTGTGTAGTAAGTTGGAATAAATCTTATCTGTGTATTATTCATTGCGCAGAAGATGTACAATATTAACCTTTATAACCAGGTTGGTATTTAAGATTTATGCATTCTGTTTACAAAATTTATTATTTGAACAGAAAAAGATAACATTATAAAATAAACGGTATTGTATGGGAAATAAAATGGAGATTATGCAGCAAGTCATAAAAATGCAGTAAATTTCCTTGTCTAATATTTAAAATGAATTTGTAGGGGTGTTTTTTACATGCTTTCACATGTACAAACTTAACGCTGTTTGAAGGTCAAATTCCCAAGTATCTTCTTCTGGGTACACATTGTAATCTTTTCTGATTTTTCTATATAGAATAACTTATGCAGCTGGTAAAATATATGATTCAGGTCCTCTGGGATGTGATAGTGTGTTGTTGGATGAGTGGTTCAGAAGGAATGCACTACCTTCATCTGGCACAACAAGACACCTACAGCGAAAGCACCATGTTCTCTTCAAAAAATCAGGAACCACTTGTGCAATGACATGGTGTCACATTCCACATGAATGAATCCTCAGCTTCATTGCAGTAGTTTAATAAAAAGGGATGGGCACAAATATTTGGAAGAGCTGAAGTTAGGCAATGGGGAACTGACAAGGATGCTGAAGTACTTCAATGAGGACTGTGGTGTAAAGATGGAAAGCTAACCTTTAATGAGATCTGCTTGATACTGAGCTCTCATAAGACTCAGAAATTCCTGATAAAAAGCTTCAGATTTCTCTGCTGCCATTGCATTGTGAAAATCCAGCTTGTTGCCCTTTAAGACATGATAAAGTGTGAACTGGCTTATGCAGAGGATCTCATATCCTTTGTCTTTCACACTTAAATTCCACCTTTTTCCTTTGTCGTCTTCAAAAATTCGTGTGCTGAGAATCTTACGAGCTCTGCAAATTAACACAGTATATTATGCATTGAAGTTCCTACACTTTACAAATTCATAATCATGACTAAGTCTGAGAAAGATGATTTGGTAAGACAAGTAACATTCATCTTGTAACATCAAAAATATGTACGGGGGCACTTTGCGTCCGGAACCGAATTTTACACGGGACACCGAACAGAGTTCTGGGGCTGTCCCAGGAAAGCCGCGACGAATTGGATACCTACTCCTGTGATCACTATATTATCGGCCAATAACAGTAGCAGCAGACATGGAACTGAAAAACTACACAATATGAATCAAGGTGCCTTCTTATTACATTTCACACATCCATGTACGTAATCAATACAAGATCTCCTACATTCTGCTGCAGCAATGACCACCTCTATCTGCATATTATGCGCCGTGCACAAACGTAATTTTACAAACCTGGCACAAAATAACCGCTGCAGTTCTCAAAGTGTCATTAGCCTATATACTACGACCAATCATACGGTATTGCAATTCTCGGTGATAAAACTGTGCGTCATGGGTGCCAACACATGTAGCGTTACATGCCCAGTGGAAGAGTTTTGTGTTAGTACGTTTATACAGGTTTTATTTGTATCACACATTTGTTCAAAATGGACTAGAAAAGGGTGAAAGGATGACTAATATTCATCATTTCTACTCACATGTATTCCATATCTTTTGTGGTGTCATCTTTCGATATTCCAATTAAGACACACAGACCTTTACCAATGGAACTAATAACCTCACCTTCGACTGCAAATAAAAGGTTGTAATCATTACTTACGGAGCCGTACGAATTTCAAATAGATATTCTTGTAATTTAGCGCCTTACCAATCACACTAGCTTTCATTACCCTCTGTACGATAGCTTTCATTGCCGTTATTGTGTTAGATATGTACAGAATTTACCCTGCTTACGGCAGAGAAATGTCATCTCTGCGGACTGTGGCAGTAAGCAAGGATGATAAAACAGCCACGGAACCAGAAAGAAAATACAGCTCCACGTGTAGGCGCACGTGTAAATTCGGTTCTCCGGCAATGATTGCGTGTGTGGATATACTGTTATAATTTTTATTGTTTTGAAGTATTGTAGAAGTATCAACATAATACGGTAATGATGGCCAATATTTTCACAGACGATGTATCTGAATCTGCAGTATCAGAACTGATTAATGTTTTGAATTTTCTTGGGAATGACAAACTAGAGGACAACGTTAATCGTATTATTTTGGGTTTGGTTTCGTATTTATCGTTCGACAAAGGCCCAGACATGAAGAAATATAAGATATTGAAATCTGTGTTGGAAGTGAAACATAAATTGAGAGATGGCGAAGCAGGTGTAGAGGATAGTGTACTGGAGTATAAAACCATATTTAAGCTATGTTTAACATTATTGGAACGCAGTAGTAATGTTAAAGGCCAGTGTTTTTCTACCCTCTGTAGTGTTCTTCAGCAGACATTGCTGTTAATGGGAAGGGACTCCTTTTATACTTGTGTTACAAATGTTGTGATGAAATGTCAAGAGGAATTGACAATGTTTTTAAATAGTGCAGACATTGAAGAAAGTGAATATGCTTGCACAGTTAGGCCAGAAGTAAGTTTACGAGTTCTAGAAACTGTTTTCACTGCGTTGCTGGATAAACAAGAGGAAAACAATAAATTAAATATACACGAAGGTGAAACAATTAAATTGTGTGATGGTGGCATGCAGAGTTTGATTTTAAGCTTGATCTGGTGTGGTGTGGAACACATATCAGTTCAAACTTTGCAGTGTGTCATCCCAAAGGTTCTCACATATACAGCAGATAACATTTTTCTGCAAAATATATGGAGACATATAATAAAAAGCTTTCCTAGTAACCTGCCTCATACATTCCAAATTCTATGCATCCTTGTACAGTTTTATCTGCCCTGTGATTTGCAGAACATTGAGATCAGTTACAATGTTGCTAAGGATAATATGTTCTGGAAGTTATTACAAAGTGGGCTAACAAGTGCTGACCCACTGGTTAGGAAGCAGGCACTGTACCTCATGAAGAGAGCTGTTGATCGCATTTGCCAAAATAATATTTCTTTCACTCTTCATTGCCCTGATGCAGTTTTTTGGTGGGATCCGGCAGATTCAAGTAAGATCTGGGAACAGTTCTTTCTTATTTTAGAAACTCTGGAAGAAAAACAGGTCCACCTAATCAGGCCAGTTTTGCCAATGGTTAACGTTCTTGTTGCACCTTCCAGTGAAGGTAATGTTCTCCATGTGTCTTGGCTTTTATGTGTGTTCTGTAGAATTTTAAGTCATGACAGCAATTTTGTTGTTAAATGGGGCATTATAAACTTTGTTCGAATTCACAGAGATTTACATTTTGTGCGAAATGGTTATAAGATACTGGAATTCCTTACGCCATTTATGAATGCTGTGAACAATTCAGCCCTATACAGTTTGAATCCTGAACATTGCTCTCCATCAGAAATAGGTGGATCACTGAAAGATTTATTTGAGGATGTCATTGTAGAATCTTCTCATGAAGACTGTCGTGTTTTCTTTTGTTGTGTACTGGATGTGATGAACTCAGTTTCATGGGCTCCTGTGCCCTTGTTTAATGTAGTGTATGCACTGGCCCATGTAGGTAGCATTCCGGTCTGGGACCAGGAGAGACTTGGAGTACTGAAAGGCTTTATGTCAGAAGCGCTCAGGTGTCATTATGTATTCATTCGTGGAGCGATTCAGTGTATGCTGCTGAATGCTACCATTAATTTTGCAGACTTTGAGGTGCTTGATGTTAACACAGTTGCAGACTGTCTGGGAAGCTATAGAAGTAGTGAATCATTGAAGCGTGGAACATCGGCTTGGCATAACACTGTGGAGTGGATTAAAATGTTTGTGAGTAAGGATGATGCGGCAAGGTTTGTTTCCACATCATTCTTGGCTTCAGCTGGTCAGGTTTGTCTTAGTGTTACAGCAGTAGCTCGAATGGTTGTGCTGTTATGTGACGCTATGCTGCTGCCATGCCACATGATGGATGGCACCTACTCCCTAGCCAGATTACTGTGTGCAGAACTGTCATGTTTCCACAACTGTGATAAAAGACTGTATGCCAGTGAAGCAGGACAGAACCGCACTCTGCAGCTAGTTGTATGTTTGTTAAATGAAAGCCATACAACATGTGGAGATGATTTAGTTAGGAAGACAATAACAGGGTGTGTAAACTTAATACTGGATCAGATATTTGCATATATTAGTAGAAGAATGTCCTCAGTCACACATTTGCAAGATTACCATCTGGTGGACCTTTACATTACTGCTGTCAAGTCACTTACTGCTGAACCAGACATCTTGTGTCAGCCGAAAGCACACCTCACTCAACTTCAGGGCATGGCATTGCAGGTGCTGATGGCACCTACTGCCCCACCCATGTGCCATTACTTTGGTATCAGAATGTTGTCATGCATATCTCACTGGTTGAGGAACCACTGTCAATGCACATGTGCTACTAGTGAGCCTTGTGTGATACTGCAAACACAAAGCAACCTGATAAGTTATATAGTTGGGGATGGGAGGCTGAATTCACCCCCTGTGAAGCAGGAAATAGAACTACATCTGACGCGGGATTTACAGACTCTCTGGGGAAGACTTACATCCACATATCTGGAGGCAGGCTGGTCTATTGTAACAGACTTCCTGCATTCATGCTTGAGAGCTGAGGATCAACTCTTAACCTTGCGGAGTGTTGAGGATATGGTCAGTGATATGGGAACAGTGCTTGAAATTGGAGGCAGTGTCCTTCTGGTACCAGTGATGAAAATTCTGGAGAAGATGTTGCCAAAGTATTTTGGCAGCGATGTGTTCAGGCTCATTTCTAGCTGTTGGAGTATGATATTTGAGTTACGCAAAACAGAATTGTTCTGGACAACAATGGAAGCCTTCATACAGATGTTGTTCCAGCCATCAGTGATGTCTACAAAGACCTGTCAAGATCATCTGCTTCAGGTTAGTTCTTATTTGCTCATAGAAGTTAGATGTCCTGCCATAAAACAGACCACATGCAAATGGGACTCATTTGAATGCTTTGCCATTAACAGCTTACATATTGAAATGGTAGACTTGTAACTCAGTGATACAAAGCATGTAGTTTATAAGGTGATATGTTATCGCAGAATGCATTCACATTCCCTTATGATTTCAGATTATCAGGTAGACACATTTGCTGTGAAAGTCAAAATACTTTCCAGGCAGATAAGACATATGGACATAATATTGTGGGCCACTTATATGGAAGGCTAACAATCTTGTACTTGTATGTGGATACAGAGGGGCCATTCATTTACATATTGAGTAATTATGGGCGTCCCTATCACGAAACCCCATGGCACAGTCATCCTGGAAGAGTTACTCGGCTGGTAGGCAATTCTTTGTTGTTACTGGGCTGTAACATCACTGTATTCACAAATTCCTGCATTAGAACTACTGTTTACATTCTGTTTTCATCTGTATCAGTTTCTGTATAATCCTCCCATCCCCAGCTTTGTTTTTGGAGGAGCCTAGATGTTTTCTTATGTGGACTTTATAATAGACCTCTTTTCAGCATATTTTAATTAACCCAACGAGTGTCATGGATATGAAAGGAAGTAGTTGTGGCCCAATTTTGAGGTAGTATGCAAGTGTTGGCATGATGGGACTGAGGAAAATCACAAAAGACCTTACGATAACTTATCTACAGGTCTCCTTTTGATGAAGCACAAACCTCATGCTTGGATTGGAAACATTGTAAGACTGATTGTCCTCGCTCCATTTGAAGTTTTAATCGCCTTTTCTGCCAGTTGAACAGTAGGGTTCAGCACTGCTAATACCAAAACCTGCCACTGGACACATTCCTCAGCCAGGTCAATAAGTTATTTCCATCATGACAGAATGTTAAAATATTCCACATCAGTATTCTCCCAACTTTCATTCTTCCAAGTGGCCATTCCTCAAAATGATTGTGCACTGAAGTTCTTTGTACATTTCATCCCTCATCCTGTCTGTTGAAGTGTATAAATTACTCAATTTGTGTATTATTTTTCTACTTTCTGTTGCAATTTATGTTTTTTATGTTGATTTCTGACCAATGTTCCAGTACTCAGACAAGATTTTCTCACATGGTGAAGCAATAGCTGGTCTCAGTAACGTGCTGATCTTGCAGCTGCAGAAAGTGGTAGCACTTGCATCTCCAGAAATACTGGAACAGTACTGTGCCATCCTTGTGGAGGCCTTGACATTTGGACCAATACATCGACGGGACCAGAGGTCAGTGATCGCACATAAATCTGCATTTGTTAGTAAGGCTGCTATTTGTTTCTATAATTTTACTTCTTGTTTTGTATGGGTGTGACACTTGGCCACTGTCTAAGAGAGAACACTGATTGATTGTGTTTGAGAAAAATAGTACTAAGGGGAATATTTGAACCTGCAAGAGATGAAACAGTAGGGAATCAAGAAAGTTGCATATTGAGGAGTTTTGTAATTTGCTATCTGTGTTTAATATTGTTAGATTGAATAAGGCAAGAGGAATGATATCATTGTGGCATTCATGGGAGAAACAAGAATTACATACAAGCTCCATATGAACAACTTGGGAATTCGAGTGGTGTTAAAATTAAATTGGTTGTTTGAGAAGTAGGTTGTAGATACGTATTGTGATTGAAGTGTCTAAATATATGGTGATAGTGAGTTCATAATCAGCTCAGTGCGTGTGAAATGATCTGTCCTGCTTTTCCTCCCAGTAATCTGTGGCAACTTCTTATAAACTAACATAATCTACTAAATGTACACTGATTTTAATGTGTTGTCAGTTTGTCTGAAAAAAGAAAGAAGGAAGGAAGGAAAGAAAGAAAGAAAGGTCATGGAACAGATTTTGAAAATGCCTTCAGTGCTTTGAAATGTCTAGCCTTAATATGAATTGCCAACTACCCTCTTCACCTCAGAGAGAGAGAGAGAGAGAGAGAGAAAGAGGAGTAAAAGTAAAAATTAAATTGATCCTTTAGTCCAGCCATTTTTAACCTGGGGTCCATAGATGGATTTCAGGGGGTCCAAGAATTTGAAGAGACAAAATATTACAACTTCATTTTCACTAACCTATAACTGAAATTTATCTTCTTATGCAATAATGAATGTTGACAACTAAGTACTCTATGGTCTGTAGGCTCGAAAAATGTTTGTTGACTTCAATAAATCTCACTATCTCTATTTTATGCATTTAAATACATTTTTCTGAGAATGGGTCTGTGAGTTTCACCAGACTTACAAAGGGGTCCTTGGCACAAAAAAGGATAAGAACCCCTGCTGTGGTGTGTCCAAATGTTTGCTGCAAAAACCTGAAGTGTAAGCCAATACTGAAGCCAAGTTACCAAGCAAGGCCTGTGTACTGCATCCAGAAATTTGTCCAGAAGATGTCACTTGAATGAGATACATGGTTTGTGCATTTTGAGAATTTCTGTTTGATGGAAAGTCCCAGAAGAATTATTGACATTAAAAAGATTTCTTGACAACATTCCTGTCACTTTGTCTTTTTGTAGATGAAACTTACAGTGACCCTGTTGAGTTATTTGTTGATAAACACTGACTTTACAGTGCTGTTTATCAAAATTGTTGGCCTCCTCTCCAACTTTTGAGTTTGATCCAACAGAGTGTATACATTCATGGCTGCTTTGCAGATGGCATTCTGCAACATCTACATGAGGTACAGAATGATGTTGAATCCATGAAACCATTGAAGACATGATGCAGGTTTGGAACATTTTCTAACCTTCCAACAAAGAGGAGCTTTGTATTTGTTGTTTGCTACCAAAGACTATATTTAAGATTCATGGTTTAATAGTTTTCATTACAACTCAGCCATCATCCAAGGAATCATTAAACATGAGTTCCATTACGTTTCTTTCCTGAAAAGATCACAGCAGTAAATGGATTCTGGGGCAAGTAATAGGTGTGAAGTAACCACAAATGTATGGACTCCCTATTCCAACTTGTGTTTTTGTTTGTTCGTTGAGGGTGGTTTCTGGACCGTTGGTGCTGTATTGTACAGTTGTTTTTGTTGAGCCATCATGTTACTGCTATTCAAGTTATAATAATTTTGCATCATTGTAATAGAAATGTGCCATGTGTTCTGCAGGATCATCATGGACACATGCAGATTCATATCTTCACTTGGAAACAGATGTTCTGTCAATGATCTCACTTCCAGGTAAGTGACCAGCATCTGTTTCTGTGAGTACCGGGGTTTTGAAATTAGTAATATTTAGGCAGCACCAAACCTCAGAAACAGAGAACTGAAACAATTTTGAATTTTCAGATTCATCAGAGAAGGAAACATGGCAAATCTGATTATAAAGACAGTGGTACCAACAATATGCTTTAACTCCATTTTGTATACTTTTCTGACTGTTCTTGAAGCCAGTTTTCCAGTAACATATAAAAGCATGGGCAACAGAATAAATGAGTGGATTACACATAGAATAAAAATATCACAACCATGAACGTAGTTTGTTCATATTCATCATGAACATTAATGATCCAAAATTGAAAACATTTTACAATAAATCTTGTAAAATCATGAGAGTTATAAATGAAGCTTGATACTGTAAGTTCAGAGTGTTGCTTACCCTTTTACAGTGACTGCTGTGTAGATAATGAGGTGAGGGCACGGGGTGCGCAATTATTGCTGGCTGTGTGCGGCAGCAGCAGAAGCCACCAAGTTATTGGAAAGCTGGTGGATGCACTTATGCTGAAAGACAGCACTGCTTCATCACGTAAGACTCGCTATTTTGGTGACTCACAGCATCATCGGATGAAACATCGTGTGATGCAGAGCATTCTGGTTGTTGAGCCTTTGCTTGATACGGTAAGTGTACTTCTGGTAACTGTGTAGTAAAACTCAACTTTCAGTCACTTTAGTCACTGTATGTGTACAAGTATCTGTCTAAATCTTCCTCTCCCAGTTTCATTCTTACATTTGGCCACTCTTCTGCAGTCATCCCACATGAATTTTCTGTCCACCCATGTGTGTGTTCTACATAATGTCATTGATTTCACTACCCACTAATGCAAGGTGGGACCACTTAAATCACTGACTTTCTTATTATATAACCTCCAACCCTGTGTTTCATATTTAATTGTTATAAATGTTTTTCTGATAATTGTGTAATGTTGCCTATGACTGTGTGTCTTATTGTACAAGCTTTGTAATTAACCCAACAAATGTACTGTACTGGGGAGTAACCCCTAACTGTCTACAGTTTACGTCCAACATGTTTCAGCCCTGCCTGGGCTAGTATCAAGGTATATCAGTCATGAGAAGTTATGAATACATAATTGTTTTTACAATATATGCAACATTGTTGCTTTGTAACTTGTCTTCCCTGATAATGGTCCATGAAGGGCTGAAACATGCAGGGGACGTATAGTAGACAGTTAGGGGTTACTGACCATTAAAGTGTATTGTTGGCTTCATCACCAAGATTGTTCTATTGATGACTTTATTACACAGTTCGTACATCTTGCAGCATGAAGCTAATTAGACATCAATTAGGACCATGGAAGCTTCTCTCCAATTTTATATCTTAATGTTATGGTGCTTAAGTATAGGGATAATTTTACTTGCACCTTTAATTTACCTTCCAAGACTTGAAAAGTTTAGATGTATGTATGGAAACACTACCTTCAGCCAATATGTGAATGTGAAGCATGTTCTGTGAAGGAAATGTATGTTTATAAGTGTTTGAAAGCAGAGCCACTCTGACCCAGTTTCTGAACTGGTAAATTATTTTTTTTTTTTTTTTT
>Ga0123354_10017277_pt1 | contig 11304 bp, 9 predicted proteins | sample TergutLab28metaG_2_FD_97872 | JGI IMG/M metagenome (GOLD analysis project Ga0123354, IMG submission 97872) | Labiotermes labralis P4 segment gut microbial communities from Petit-Saut dam, French Guiana - Lab288 P4 | ecosystem: Host-associated > Arthropoda: Insects > Digestive system > Gut ... | reverse complement strand
GGTCATAACTCCGTAACCGTCCAAAATCGGACACATGTTTATATGAACTTTTTTGATCACAAAGACCTAGGAAATCACCTCCTGCAGTTATGCCCTAAAGTCGTGAAACACCCTGTATACACAATGCTTGCTGTGTAAATTACTGTATTTTATCATCTTTATGCATACAAAAATTCATGCACAGAGTAAAAGCAGTGTGTATGTAGGGATTTTCTTAATACTGCTGTAAATTTTGCCTTGTCATTTTTTAGGATTGTCAGACTAGCTGGTAAGCTTTTGAAAATTTTGGAAACAAGATAGGTTGGCACTTGTTCTGTGAGGATGGTGCTTATTCCTTGTATTAATATTGTGTATAGTTCAATGTGTTCAAAACTTTTCATGATTATTGATAATGAATTTCATTAATGAAAGTATATATTGGTGTGGATCAGATAGAATCTTTGTTTTAGTAGACTTCTGCATGAGGTTCTGGGTCATGTACCAGCCATAATTCTGAAGATTTTCTTGCATAGAGTGAAAATCTTCCCACTCTTGGAAGAGTTTCCCCAAAAAATTATTCCATATTTTATAACAGAATGAAAATATGCACAGTAAATTCATTGCAGAGTGTATATGTTACTGATGTGGGATGTTGACCAAACAGTGTCACATGCTCCACCTAACTCAGAAATTGTTTGTTCCTTATGGTTCTTCCAAGTTATGTGGCTATCAATTTGTAAACAATGAAATTTTTTATTTACCATCTCTTCTATATACATTTCTTTTTAACCAATATGTAATGTAGAATGTGATGAATACTTTGTTAGTGAGTTCCATTATATTTGTTTTATCAAAATATGGAACTCACTTGGTAAGCAGCAAACCATTTAATCATATGATAGGGAACTAAATTTGACACTGAAAAGGAATCTTCCAAATTTCTGCTTCAAATTATGACACTAGAGTCATCGGCAAATAATATTGGTTCTGATGTAGAGTTTTTTCTCAGGGAATGTTCTTTGTGTGTGTGTGTGTGTGTGTGTGTCAAAAAATTCCCCACATTTTATGGAACCTGAAGGTTCATTACCTTTTTCAAAAGAGCCCACCACCTGTGCCTATCCAGACTGTGACTTCCCATGCCACTTTGTGAAGAACCATTTTAATGTTATCCTTGCATCTATGTCTAGGTTTCAAAGTGGTATCTTTCTCTTAGGTTTCCCCACCAAAACCTCATATGTACCTCTCCTTTCCCTGTCTGTGCTAAATGCCCTGCCCATTTTATCCTTCTGATTGGATCACCCAAATAATATTTGGTGAGCAGTAAAAATCATAAAGCTTCTTGTTATGTAGTCTTTTCCACTCCCCTGATACCTTGTCCCTCTTGGTCCCAAATATCTTCCTCAACACCCTATTCTCAAACACCCTTAGTGTATGTTCCTCCCTCAAGGTGAATGACCAAGTTTCACACCTATACAAAACAACAGGCAAAGTTATAGTCCTATATATCTTATTCCCTCTATTTGTGGATAGCAAACTGGAAGACAAAATATTCTGCACTGAATGCTGGAAAGCATTCCCTGCCTTCAGTATGTTTTACTGGTGTACCATTACACATATTATGTACCTGAATTTGTGTTGCTTTTTTCAGCAGCATAAATGCAAAACATTGTTCCCCCCACAATATGTGTTACTAAGTGCAGACCAGATGTTTCCTGACCGCAGCCCACAAACACCTGTGTGCATCTTTTGCTTGTCCTAGAAGGATGAAATTACAGTAACAAAATTAGAAAGACTGAAAAATGACTATGTACTGCAGAATTGCTGGTATCTGGTCATACTTTTAATTAAATTGAACTGAACTGTGATCATTGTTTATTCTCACATAATGGACTACAAGTCAGATTTGTTCTATTGGCCAAATATGACGATAAAAATATGAGTACATTTTGTGTATGGACTTCAAAGAACGCTTTGACCGATGAAAAACAAAAGTATATTTTGACATACTAATGTGGAGTATCTAAAAAATCTGTTTACATAAATTATGTACATGTTTTTATCATACATTTTTGGTGTGAAGAGGGAAAGAGGGCATATTGTTATTGCTTTTAAACTTCATCGTTATGAAAGTCCAAGAGACAGTGAGCAACACAAACTGAACTGCACAGTGCCCACATGTGCCAATCATCTGTGATGAGAGAGAGAGAGATCTTTGGATTTTTGGAACCAAGAATTTTGTAACCAAAATAATGCAAATAATTTGCAGAAGGAAACCCTGTCTTAATGAAGTGATTAATTGGTAGCTGCTAAGTAAGTTAATTATTTTTATGAACAAAAGCATATGCAAGGAATATGCCAAAAGTTTCGTGTGTCGACTGTGAAAATAGTTCTGTACGTGCCCACCATGTTCAAGCTTACTGCTATCATCGCGGCCATTCTGTTGACGTGTCCTTCAAACATTTCATAACATAAACATTAAGAAACCTTAAAATATGTTCCCAAAATTGCATCATGCGTAACTGCTAAAAGTAACAGGACAGCTCAGTCAGTATAGTGACTTGGTTATGGCAGCAGGATTAAGAAATGGTTCCCTTCTCCTAAACAGACGGACTGCCTGACGGGCCTACCTAGTCCCATCTTCAGCAGGTAAAGGTAAAGGTAAATTTCACTCTAGAACAGGCCACGAAGGTCCAAAGGGGGAGTAGAGGTATAGCTCAACTGTTTCTTTAACCTCGGTGCTAGATGGGGGTGAGTGGTCAATGACATGCCCAGCCACTTTACCCCTGGGGAATAGACCCAGTACCCATTATATAGGGGGAACCGCGGTGGCACAGTGGTTAAGGTGCTGTGCTACAAATCGGAAGGTCGCTGGTTCGATCCCAGCTAGTGTCATTGGATTTTTCATTGACATAAAATCCTTCCGATCGCACTATGGCCTTGGGGTCAACTCAGCCTCTAACAGAAATTAGTACCAGGAGCATTTCCTGGGGGTAAAGGCTGCCGTTGCGTAAGGCTGACAGCCTACCACCATCCTGTGTCAATGTCATGAAATCTGGGAACATTAACTTCCTGGAACCGTCTGGGCCTGTAACGGAACTACTTTACCTTTACCTATTATATAGGAGGCTGGGTGGTCCCAGGGCCAATCTGGATGGGTGCGGAAAATCTCGCCCCCACTGGGATTCGATACGTGAACCATCCAGCCCATAGTGAGTTGCTATACCAACTGAGCCTTCCCAGCCCCAACATCTTCAGCAGGTACTGCAGGTTAAATAGCTGGGGCATGGCACTGATCACTTACCTCCATCAGGTGCTGAGGTTACTAATGTGTAGAGCCATTGCCCATGTCCCCATATTCCATCATGGTGTGATATTTTAGTAAGCATATATTATTAACTTTTCTTGTTGTACATTTTGTTGATATTACATTATTGTGGAGTACATGGTGGCACAATTGGTTGAGGCACTGTGCTACAAGCCAGAAGGTCATGGGTTCAATTCCCAGTGGGATCATGATCTTTCATTACCTTAATCTTTCCAGCCACACTATGACTCAGCCTCTAACAGAAATGAGTACCAGGAATATTTCCTGGGGTTAAAGGTGGCCGGTGCATAGGGCTGACAACCTTACCACCTTCATGTGCCAATTGTCTTGAAATCTGAAAACCTCAATCTCCTGGAACCCTCTAGGCCTTTAATTGTCCTTTTCACAGACTGCTTTATGCTGTTTCATGTTAATCTGTTGTATTGATTTTTACACATTTGTCTGTCATTCATTCACATGTCTTCCTGATTCTGTAACTTTCATTTGTTGTTGCATTTGCTGTTGCTTGCTAGAGCAATCAGTCACACCTGTCCTGTTGTGTTGTCATCAATTGGCAATAGCCTGTATAGGTTACAGTAAATTGTTATATCAGATACACAGTATTTTTTTCCTTCCACTGTCATAATATGTGTTGTTTATATTGTGTTATTTCAGCATTATCCTGATGCCTCTGTCCTTGATCTGTTTGTACCTAGGTGTTTAGAGTTGTGTGTTATTATGCTGTCTTGTATTGTTCAGTGTGTAAAGGGAAGACAATGCTCAGCAGCATGATAATGAATATAATTATAAATTATGCAAGCAAATTGTGAGATTATAAATTCAGTACTTACAATTGCACAGGTCTGTCTTTAGGTTTCAGAACTGTAGCACAGCATAGCAATTAACATTATTCACAGATGAATATGCTACATTAAATATGGTTTTAGATTTGGTGGTTTATTTGACAGTAATCAGAGCAATAAAATTTGTGCCAAGATATAGCCTGTTGTACATGTGATTGGCCCATGCTGGTTACTGTTTTCCTCTTTTATCTTTCCTTGTGATTTACAACTTTGTTTATATTATTTGATCTTCATTCGTTCATTGTTCTCTAATTTGTACTTAGTGAAACTGTATGACTTGTTTTTATGTTCCCCTGGTGTGCTGTATTGTATGGGAGAATACATTCACAAGACTTTACTAAGAAGAGCCAACCATTAAGAAGGCTGTGTTTCTGTGCCTTTCGATACAAGCTATATGTGCATATGCATATTCCTCTGTGCTAATAACTGACCCTTTATGGACCGAGATTAATCTGAAAGTTGTTGAAAGATTCCGTTCCCCCTGCACAGTAAGCATGTTCTGTCTTGGTTATGAATATGTGTCATTTAATGTGGTACAGTACAAGAAAATAATCGCTGATTGTTCTTCAAAGCATATAAAACACATAAATGCACTTTGTGTTTTGAATGTAAACTTTTATAATGGTAAAGTTTGTGGTACGTAAGATATTGTGGCATTATAGATGGTTAAGATTGATGGCATTGCGGTGTTGAAGGCATGTGCAGGAATGGAGGCTTGACTCCAATCATACTTACTCTCAGCAGTAGATGGGCTGAATGGTCATCTTCACACTCTGAACACTTTTTCCTGGGGAAGAGGCGGGGTGGGCCCCGGTGCCAATTTGGACACTTTAGAGAAGAGAGAAATCTCTTGTTCATGTCAGGAATCGAACCCCAGTTCCTTGGTTGTCCATCCCATAGCCCAGTCACTACACTGACTCTGGTGCTGTTGTAATGGGTTCCTTTTATTGCAGCTTGTGGATGGTCGCAAGCCAGTCGGTGGGAAGCTGGAAGTGAAGGTTCGTATCCGTAACCCAATTCTTACAAAGCAGGTGGAACAGGTACAAGAGAAGTGGCTTGTAATAGATCACTTACAGTGAAGCAAAATGTAATGTACTGTATATACCAATGTACAATTATATTTATTTACAGTGCATAAAATTGTGTTCTGCGTTATCTCAAAGCAAGTTAATGACCTTTTACAATCTCCTTCCTTAATATTTCATATAAATCATTCAGTGATAATTTCCAGTCATCTTTCAGCATCAGATTTTGAGCCCTTGTGGTAGTAAGCACCCATATGACAGTCTTCATGGCATGATGCTGCGTAATCTGGTAGATAGGTAGCAGTGTTTGGAGGGAGCTGGTTTATCCAGAACTCTGTGTAACTGATTGAGAATTGTATTAATTATCAATGACAGACCAGGTCACTGCCTGTTGCATATTTACCAGAAGAAACAAATACATTACTGTGTTAACCTATAAACAGCTGGGTTAGTATTTTAATTTTAGCACATGAAAAATGCAAGTTTATTTGAAAAAAACAATAAAATTATGAAATAAAAAAGAGATTGTGCAGAATGTCTTAAAAATGCACTAAATGTCCTAGTTGCCTGAATATATATATATACATACAATTTCTAGGGCTGTTTTTTTCCGTGCTTTTGCGTGTGCAAATACAGGTTATTTCAAGGTGAAAAATGACTGTATCCCAAGTGTTATCATTTGCAGCATGTAGAATACACGTGTAATGTGTTTACCAGTCATGTTATTAATTCAGACAGTATAGCATGAAATGATCTTATGATACTGAATAATGAATTCGATAGGCTACAGGAGGAGGAGGCAGCCATGACCTTTTGTAATTGAGCATCTTGGCTTATGTTGGGAGTGACTGAAAAAACCACAAAACCGCCAAGTTAGTTTTATCAAATTCTGAACTGAGATTCAACACCAGGTCCAAATAGTTGCAGCTTCAACCAAAGTCTTAGTTTACTTTGTCAAAAAAGTATCTTTTGGGGAAGTCCAGATTACCAGTATACAGAAAATAATTTTAAGAATGAGTTACAAAGTACTGTACAATGGTGCCAGCAAAATTCTGGTTGTCCAACCTCACTGGTAGTGACTTGTTGGTAGACTGCAATTAATAATAGAAGTTGATATTTGCACAAATCTGTAAGACAGTAGATGTGAGAATGTCGATTTGTTCAGCAGTGGCGTGAATTTTGTGATGAACGTAATGAAGATTCGATTCCATAGAACAGTAGATGAATATATAAGTATCAGTAAGTTCCATGTGACTGTAGGTGCCAGTTTAACTATATCACAAATATTCATTCATTCCATTGGCATGTGCAGAATGTGACAATTCCTTGCCATTCTCAGGAGCTTCTTCCATTCCTCTCTGTTATATACCCTTTCCTCCCACCCCTCTCCACCAACTAGTACTCAATCCTCCCACACTTCATTTTGCCATTTATTTCTTGGTCTACCTCACAGCCTTGTTGATTCCAAATTCATATAAAATAATTTTTTGAGGATTACTAAGATCACAAATCAGTTCATAAATAAGATGAATGAAAATTAGATTAAACCTCTCGCATAATAAATGTGGTTACTTGTCTTGGACAGTCATCCACATGAAAACCCGTTCTATCTTGGCATGGCTGACCACCCAGGAGGACTTCCTTGCATAAACAGAAATATACGCATTTGCTACTACATTAAAGAGGTGAATTTTGGTTACAAATGGGGTGTTTGTAATTGCATTCCTGTGCACTGTGCTGTAAATTCAGCAGATGATGGCTAGATGGCAGTGTTGTGAGTTTGGACAGCTCTTGATATTGCATACCTGTTTTGTCATTGTGTTCCTAGTTACCTTCATAGATCAGAGTACTTGACGAACTTATAATACTTCAGCTGGTCATATTCTCCACATTTTGTAGAATCCGAAGGCTCATTGTAGCATGGTGAAAGTTCTACCACCTGACCCTGTCCTGAGCCACATGAATCCACTCTATGTCCTCCCATCCTCTTTATGATACAGTATAATATACTTCCATGTATGCTTAGGGCTTCCAAGTGTCCCCTTTTCATCTGGCATACCTACCAAAATCCATATGCAATTCTCCTCTCCTCCGTGCGTGTCACATGCCATGTCAATTTCATCCACCTTGATCTGGTGAGGAGTACATAATGAAGTGCCACAATGTGCAGATTTCTCCAGCATTCTCTTACTCACTTCCTCTTGGGTGCAAATGTATTCCTCAGCACTGTTTGTGAACACCTTCAGCCTGTGGTCTTGCCTCAATGTAAGAAACTGACCCATACAAAATAGCTTGCAAAATTTCAGTCTGGCATATTGCAGTTAATGTGTTTTTTGGTAGCAAACATAAAACCAACAGATTGTGAATCAAATGTAAGCTATTATTCCTCTGAACTTCTGTGTGCCCACAGTTATGATTTGTTATTGTTTTTCCCAAATATCGGACTCTGCCACATGTCAGAACGACTTGTTAACTGTGGCTGTGATGTAATTTTGTCCTACATTCTGTGACCAAACATGCTACTTGTTTTGCTGTCATCCCAGCATGGTGCCATCATCAGGTTGCAGATAGGGAGGGTAGCTGCAGCTGTCTTGAAAAAGCAGCGTCAGACAGGCGACAGGTGGCCCATCAGCTTTGGAGTTACGTGAGGGACTAACAGTTTCTCTCCACAAAAAGGCAGCGTGTGAAGTGTGTTTCATAGAGCCCCGGAATTCATTGGAGTCTTTGAAAAACTGAGGAAATGGAAAATGGCCATTTCCTCAAAACTGTTGTGTAAATACTGCATAAGGCACAACATGTATTTTTTTGGGCCCAGTGATGGTAATTCAAGACTTTTGTGAGACAGAAATATGGAATATAAAATGGATTAAACCAAATTAATTGCACACATGATAGTATTCATATAAGTGTTGTATATTACCTTTCAGAAAAGTCTCAGAGTTAAAAAACATATGGGCATGTATAAGTTTATGTAGACTTTACATCTGGTGACATCCAGTTTCATTCAAGTGAGTGAAACAAAGTATCAAGTTTTAGCAAAGGACTGGAAATGCACAAATAAATTTCACTCAGCCCTTAATGAAATTGGTCCTTAAAAGAAATCCCAGTGCATGTAACTTGCCCTCAGTCAGTCAATCTGTCTGTCTCTTCTCTAAGGAGTCCTATTTAATATCTATAAACAAGAGATCTTCGCTCTTCTGGGGTCTTACACAGTATAGAATGTAATCTATAAACAAGATTCAGAAAGTTTTAAATAATCCATGACCATGCATTAAGCTGATATGATATCAAGATTCAGAAGCTGAGAAAATGGGCAACCCTGGGCTGCGTTGACCTTTTAGCATCATAGAGTTGGATGTAGGGATGTACGGATAGACTAAAATGGATAGATGTGAAATTTGGTTTAGGTGTTTAAAACCGCACAATACTAAAATTAAAATTACTCTTCCAATCTTTAGTGTAAGGTAAATAAAATGTAAATCAGTCCCATTAGAAGCCCAAGGTGCCCAGAGGGTTCCAGGAAGTTAAGGTTCCCAGATTACGTGACAACGGCCCAGGATGGTGGTAAGGTTGTCAGCCTTACGCGACGGCAGTTTTTACCCCCCAGGAAATAGTCCTGGTACTCATTTCTGTTAGAGGCTGAGTCGACCTCAGGGCCATAGGGCGATCAGAAGGATTATGTCAATGAAAAATTCCAATGACACCATCTGGAATCGAACCATCGACCTTCCGCTTTGTGACAACACCTTAACCACTGTGTTACCGCGGTCCCCCAGTCTTTAGTGTAGGAGCAGTAATATAGAAAGAGTAGAATAATTTGCGTCCTGTTATTAGCAGGTGTCCAGATGGACGTAGGAAACTGGCAGGTAGTTTTCAAAACACTGTCACGTTACAAAACATTACCACACAGTCTGCGTTATTTTTTTCAGTATAATATAGGCCTGCGTTACCTTTTATGTGGTGCGGGCAATTCTGATAGAATTTGGTCTGCACGCAGGCAACATGAAATTCAGTGCACTGTTTAGGTACACATAATTATGTGTTTAATTTTACGTGCATGTTTTTATATATCATGTGCTATAAAAATATACTGATAATAATATAGAAAGTTAATAAAAAATACGTTTGACGTTATAACTAATGTGTTGCTAGTTTTAGCACATTGTTACAAAAAGTTAGTAAGTCAATGTACGTCTCCTTGAATAAACAGCAGTTTTCGAAATTTCTTCGGTGTTCTGTCTCACCTTTTCCAAGGTGAGTATTAAAAGACATTTTCTCGTTTGAAATGAATGGGCTGACAAAATATGTTGCCTTGCGAATTATGGTTTGAGTGGGCCTGATGTAATACTAAGGATCTTTTATCTTCTTATACATCAATCTTTTGATTGGATGGGGTTGGCAGCTTTCCATCTGGAATTGTTGCAAGCCATCCTCTTCATTGCTATATAACTGTCAGTTCCTGTGTTTCTGGCGACTTGCCTTAAGTATTGTAGTCGAGGTCTTCCCACAGCCTTTTTTTTCCCCGGATATTGCGCCTTCAAGGATGTTTACTACAAACTCATTATGCCTAATTGTATGCCCTATCCATGAGTGGCGTCCGTTTTTAAGATTTGGTCTTTTATCATTAGACTTTTATTTAATGTTGCTGTTAATCTAATTCTTTTCAGGCTTTTTTAAGTTTTTTTTTATAAATATTTGCATTAGAATTGACGCTACTCTTTTTAAAAATTGTAGTCTTCATGTATGTGATGTGCGTTGTCGTACGTACTATCGTTTCAGACGTGCCTGCCCTTTTTCTCTGAAGGTTGTCCAACACATTTGTACTTACCTACCAGTCCGAATCCTACCCACATGAGAACCCCAAGTCTCGCCATTTTTCAGCGCGTTCGCAAAATTGCAAAAAGCCACTGTTTGCTTCATCATGTCTGTCTGCCTGGCCATCCGCATGGAACAACTCGGCTGCCACTGGACGGATTTTCATTAAATTTGATATTTAAATATTTTTCAAAAATCTACCTAGAAGATTCAGGTTTCATTAAAATCTGGCAAGAATAACGGGTACTTTACATGAAGGAGTGAATACATTTATAGTAATATCTCGCTCGATTTTTCGTAGAATGAGAAATGGTACAGACAGAAGAGACACTCAAAACATACATTTAATTTTGAACAACTTTTTTTTTTTAGGAAAAATCATGCCGTTAATGACAAAGTGGGAAAAAATGGTAGAGCCAGGAAAGCTACATGTGACAATGTAATGCATACAGAAGATGCGCTCGGCATGCCGGGATAACTAAGGCAGGAATACAGACACACACACACACTCGTTATTAAAGAAGACATGAATCGATTACTCAAGCTGTAGATAAGCAGATAGATATATAGGCAGATCGATTATGATTATGCTACCAGCTGTCTCCGAAATGTTGTTTGTAAGTCAGCAATTGCAAAATATGTCGACGAGGTTAATTTTTTGAGGTTAGAATGATAAATGTAAAACACACGAAAATAGAATCGCCGTAAACGTGTAAGTAATAATAAGAATGCTGGTTTGAGTTTTCAGTACTAAATTCGTTATTATTGTTATACGTATGTGATGTGTGACAGTAATGCAGTAATGTGGTCTTCGTACTGTGTCGGTCGGTGTGCTCGATCTACACAGGAACAAACAATCACTGCGAGTACCATATTCAGAAGTTGCAGACAAAATAGAGAGAGAATTCGTCCAATGAGTGCATTGTTCCGATAGTTGTCCGTTGTCCAGACGGTAGTTTGTAATCCGAGGGTCGCGTGTTCGCATCTTGCTCTCGTAGTTTCTTTTATGTTTACTTCCGTCGTAATACTTTTTAAATTTATAATTTTCCTTCTCCATTTATAAATTTTCTTCTGCTGTTTCCCATTATGTAACAACACACTGTTCGTACTATGTCACATCCGTGTGCAGATTGATTGATCGATCGATCGATTGACAAATATTGCAACTGTGAAACGTGTGCGTGTGTATGTGTGTGTGGGGGGGGGGGGGGAATGCAGTTTGGGGCTTTTTGAGTTTTCTTCTATCTTTTGGGGAAAAAAATATTTTCGAAAAACAAAAAAAGCACCAGGCCAAAACACATCTTTTACTTGTTACCTT
>Ga0123354_10017274_pt1 | contig 11305 bp, 8 predicted proteins | sample TergutLab28metaG_2_FD_97872 | JGI IMG/M metagenome (GOLD analysis project Ga0123354, IMG submission 97872) | Labiotermes labralis P4 segment gut microbial communities from Petit-Saut dam, French Guiana - Lab288 P4 | ecosystem: Host-associated > Arthropoda: Insects > Digestive system > Gut ... | reverse complement strand
TAAACAGGTTATGTAATTCTCAAAGTTTGTTGTTGTGGTTGGTGTTGGTTAAAATTAAGGATGTTTTTTTTTTGTGTTGGGGGGGGGGGGGGGGAGAAAAAATCAAACAAGTGATAAACATATGATCAGGCATAACAAGATTTTGAACATTACCCAATAGAAACAACCCCATTAAATACCTGTTCCACTCAGTATTTCTTATGCAATGCTAGTGTAAGGAGGCCTATGCAATACCAAGGGGTTTGCAACACTTATTTATATTTCGTAAGTACAAACACACATGCTCTCATGAACAAAATGTTAAAAACTTTACACGCACAGTTTATTTCAATGTATCCCATTTACAATTATACCTCTGAATACAGTTACACAATTTAATGAAGATCAGTTTGTAGAACAACAAGAAAAGTAGGAAGTGATGATATCATATACCACATATTCTCGAATCTAATCCACACCCTTCATACAGTTTCAGAGGGCTAAAAAATCAGATGCTGATTTGAATCACGTGCGGATTAGATATGCGGTAATGAGCTGGATTTTGGAAAAATTACAGAGCCGCTGTATGTGCCATAAGAAAAATACAATACAATAATTTATTATTTTATTTATTATTTATAATATTATATAATATATTATATCATATTTATAATTTCTTATTCATCAGACTTGCCGTCATCACTCATAACTGAACCGTTATCCATCACCCAGTCACTATCATCTTTATCTTCACCATCCTTCTCCCATAGAATGGCGGTCCAAACATTGCTTATGTAACACTTCTTGAAAGATCTGACGATAATGCTCTCCGGGATGGCTTTCATGCAGCTGACACCCACCGCGCAACTTCTGAAGGAGCTGCGCGTTTTATTTTTCCAGTTTCTGTTAACTCATGGGCAGGATCCGCAATCCAGGTCAGATATTGTTGCCTCAACCTGTCTTTAAAGGGCTTGTTAATGGATACATCCATTGATTGCCACACTGATGTCATTCCACCTGGGATGACAAGCTCAGTTTTCATCTTGTGGAGCTGGTTCTTCATGGAATCAGTGAGATGCCCTTTGACTGCATCAAGGACAAACATTGATGGTTGATTTAAGAAGGCTCTAGGCCTGTGACCCCACACTATTTTCAGCCACTCCAACATCAGCTCCTCTGTCATCCATTCTTTTTCCTGGGCCCTGACTATAATGTCCTTCAGAAACGCCTCTGATTTGAGTAAAGTCTTCCTTTTCAAAATTAGTAGGGGTGGTAGTTTTCTCCCATTAGCAGTTGCCGTTAGCATTACTGTTAGGCGAAGCCTTTTGCATCCAGTGGTTTTCAAAAGTACCTCCTTCACGCCTTTCTTCTCCAACGCGTAGTTTGGCGGCATATCAAGATAAATGGCCCTTTCATCAGAAAATTTCCCGTCTTCCTCAGATTGGTGATGTACCACTGATAATTCAACAACTTTTGCTCAGAATCTTTTGGGATCTTCTGGTATATCGTCGTCCTATGCTGCAACGCTAGCCCCATCCGGCACATGAACCTTATGGCCCATCTTTTACTGCCTTAAAACGATGTTGAGGAATGTTCAAAGATCTGGCCTTTTTTATCGTCTCCTCGCAAAGTAGATCATAACTCACAAAGAGTCCAGTCTTGCGTCTCTCATTTAAGGACGTGAAGATTGCATCATCAATTTCAGGAAATCATCCTTTCTTGGGTCCAGTGAATTTCTTTCATGACGCCTCACACTCGCTGATCACTGCCTTGTGTTTCCGCCACAGTCAAACATTGCTTTCATCAACTCCAAAAATTGCAGTGGCTTTGCGGTTTCCTGAATGCGCACTGAATAACTTCACGTTTGAACTTTGCCGTATATGATAGTCTTTTAGATTTCTGGTATCCCTCTTCCATAACTAGGGTACACAAAAAATTGTAACAAGCAGTCTGTTTACCGGTATTCCTTCAGTTGAAATTATAACCCCAAGTGGAGTTGAGCAATGAGGCATTTCAATTTCAGCATAAAAAGTGTGACATCACAGTGCAGCCACTAATTACCCATATTTACTTTGGTATGCATCCTGTTCATTGTTTTCCTACTCTAAGAGGGCATAATCTAAAATAAATGTAAGACAGGCATGAAAGAACCTATATAACATTGGCAATTTATGATACAAAGAAAGTGACTTGGTTTGTTTTGGCTGGGAAACAGCGTGCCATATATCAGCAGTGATATTAGGTACGGTATATGGTCATATTTCAGTGGGGTACACAGCAGGAACATTCTGCTACAAAACACGCCGTTATTTAGATGTTCCTGTAGACAGCAACGCTTGGCAGATTGAACGAGGCTTCATTCAAGGAATCGTGACTGTGCTGCCCACGCTGCTAACATATCATGAGAAGGTAATGAAAGGCTCCCTGTTGCATAGCATAGTGAAATAAACATACCAGGTTTCTAAGATTGCAGGCTGTCTGCCAAGCGCTTTATTCATGAGGTGCATATGGACATAATTGGGTAAAGTAGCCGGAGCGTGAATCTGACCACAAACCATTATACAATGTGGAGTTAACTTGTGGGGCTATAATTCTATGCCTCTACATGAATGTACAAAGCATTTAAATGGCCGCAGCGCTAATCAGCTGTGGTGCGTTTGTACCGCTGGCAGTTAAATGGCCACTTCACACATGGTGCATTAGTCGGATAAGGGTTAAAGCATTGGTAACATCCAATATTATTCAATCAGTATGCCTTGCAGACAAGGGGTGGTTGAAGGAAATGTGCTGATTAGAACCGCGAACTAACATTTTTTGTTTAAGAAATCGGCAAAAACTAGTGCGGATTAGATTTGAGAATATACAGTACATTCCTCCAACTGCGAGTATATATCAGGAAACTTAAAATATAAAAGACCCACAAACCAATTATTTCATCTGGAAGTACTAGTTTACTATTTATGATGTTAATTATTTTAACACCATACCTTTTAAACTTCTCATTTTTTCCACATCTCTAAGGAAAAGGTAGTTTTTTTAAATTTAACTGTTCTCAGCTTATCAAACTGTTCTGAGATTTGAGAAGCTGACCATTCAATGGTCTAGGAAGGGACCAAAACATGTAGCCATGCTTGATGCTGATGATTGTATATATTGTTGTGATCTGATGGAATAAATCATTTGATTTTATTTCGAGAATGAAAGCACAACAGGATGTCTTCTATTAAAATAACTTTAGTTAGTCAAGCTAAATCCATCAGTTTGTATAATAATTTAAGAACTAAGGTCAAGAAGTGCTGTACTAACAACTACTTTAACCGACAACGTCTTAGTAATGAGGATGGTCTAAGAAGGGACCGAAACATGCAGCCATGCTTGGATGCTGATGATTGTATATATATTGTTGTGTTCTGACAGAATAATAAATAATTTGATTTTATTTTGAGACATACTAAAAGAATTTAGTTGTGATTGATGGCTTATATGATCACAGCTTGTAAAAAGGTTCAGTGAAAATGTGTTTTCAAAAAGAAATGTTTGTGTATTCTAATTCAGTGTAGTAAAAGGGAAAAGTAGCTGATAATATTTGGCTGTAATAAATAAATATTAATCCTAACCTAACCTAAATTTCTCCTGAATATGAGAACACTAAATTGATTTATTTTTTCAAAGGAGGAAAAATCCAGTAAACATTTCTCAGAAATCTTACATGATACAGCTTTTAAAATTCCAGATTCTGATACAGAAGGTTGAAGTCCGTACAGAAAACGAAGTTTTGTGGGGGGAGGGGAAAAAAGTTGTTTTGTACCTTGTTACTAAGTTAACTTCATTCTTCATACATTTCTTGAAATTTCTGTTGTGCTGACTTGACAAATATGAAGGCAACTTATGAAATATGTATAGAGATATTTTTAAAACACCCGCAATTAAAGATAAGAAAACAAATGGTGACAAAGCATGACAGTGTGTGTCAATGACTGACTGATTAGCAACTGTGCCTGCCAATTAAATGAGATACAAAACTAAAAATAAAAGGTCTCTGCTATGCTTTAGATCAAACTATCAATAAGGCTGTGAGCAAAGAAAGGTAAAATTGGCTGTTTCATAAGAGTAAGCTGCAGCTCTCAGCAACTTTTAATTCCATGTTCTAGATTGCAGGACATAAAAAAATTCGCACAATTAATCAAACAAATTCAATACATCCCAGTCCTCAAACGGATATAAATAATGTGGCATAAAATCATCAAGAAATTTAATGGAAAAAATTCATAATAATCGCCATAAAAGCTAAAATTTATTCTTAAGGGCATCTGTCTTTGTTTTCACAACAAAAAAGAAGAGGGGACATGGGAAGAATGGCTACAAAAAAGATCTGGCAAAACTTAACAACTTGCAAAACTTAAAAACAATTTGTTGTACTGTACAAATTTCTCTAACATGATAACGTATTTTCAAAAAAAAGGACTGTCAAAGTATTCACCAGGAATACTTAGGACCTCGGATTTTCTCTCCTTGAAACTAATAAGAAAAACACAATTTGCTTCAGGCAGTACCAGTGAATTCCCATGCTCTAAAACAGCATTTCTCAACCCATTCTGAGTGGGTCACAAAACAATGAGTCAGTACTGATTTTACAAAATATTATGATTATATTCATTTAATTCATTCACTAAAATGTTGCATTCATTATGCCAATTCATGGTATTGTATTTTACATCCCTTATTTATAATTCATTGGCTTGCAAAACAAAAACATTAGTCTGATCTGGGCCACAGCTCAAAAATGTCGAGAAATACTGCCGTAGGGGATAAAATTATTATTATAATTTAAAGTTCAATGTCGCTTTTCAGGCAACACCGTGTTCAAACTCAGCATTTGCATATCTCTATATACTATGAATCAGAGAAAATAAAAATTACATCACAAACAAAAAAATAAATAATGCTTATAAAACAGATACACATAAAAATTTTTGAAAATGTTTGCATGTGTGCATGCACGCACAAAAAAAAAAACCAACAACAACGACAACAACAACAAAGTGTAAAATCATAAAAGCACTTTCTACCAAATGCAGTACTAAAGCAAAACAGTCAAGAGAGGACAAGTGTTACTGCTTATACCTGCAAGTGTTCCCATCATGTATGAAGTGAAAGCTCAGGAAAACAGGCTGCATGTATAAAGTAAAGAAATACAACATAAAGCTCCCTGTGCAGAATTCTTACAAATAAAAAACACAAATTAGTGACAGTATTAAGAAAAAGTTGGTGGTGCATAGAGTCTGCTGGAAAAACTAACAGACATATACGTGCTTTGAAACTCCAATTACCGATTCAAAGCTGCAGGTGAATACCAGTTAATAACTGACATGCAGCGCTTTGCATAAGATTTAATATTTTACAATTCATCTCTTTGTTTTTTGCTACTCTTTTCATACAGTCAAATGTCCATACACAGACATGTAAATAATATTTTAATTGCATAAAATGTTTTCATAATCCATCCACTCCCTACACAAATACATGCCAATGTCATTTTCATAATTTTCGGATGAGTTCACTTACAATGGAGACACCAGGATTATGTAATTCTTGTGATTTTCATCTGGACCATCACTGTGACTAATCAACTCAAAATCCCTCTTTTATATTTTATCTATTGTACTCCATGGAAATGCAAACAGCCTTAAAAGGGTACCACTTTTTCTTCCATAAAAGGCTGTAAATTCAAACTGCAGTGTTAGAGGAATAGGAAAGAGTATGAGACCTCCACTCTCTCAGAACAACACAGAAGCATGCATAGCTAATAGTCAACTGACATGCCATCACTGAACAAGCAGGTACAGAACCATTCCATAAGGTTGTACAGGGCCCTAACAACAGTTCACTGCTAAACTGGCATGTTATGGAACATACCAGTGTGTGCACACACACCCACCCATCCACCTGCATGCACGTACATGTGCGCTCATGCGTGCGCACACATACACACACACACACACACACACACACACACACACACACACACACACATGCACACTAGGGCAGGCTGAGGAAAGACCTCAGATATGGCTTTTTTTAACCAGTAATGAAACTTCAGGGTTTGTAAATGACAGAGCATTTTTTCACAACATATAAGTTACAATGACCGCCTTAAAAGAAATCGGAAGCTACAAAATGCAACAACCATCGCACAGACAGCCTCACTGCAAGATAGTAGTGAGGATACTTACAAGGACTGAAATGAAAATCAAGGATGTACTTCAAGAAGATCAGTTTGAATTTAGAGGATGGAAAGGAACTACAGATGCAAATGGGATGCTGAGAATATCAGAATGAACATTTGGCACAGATGAACTGTGTGCTTGCTTCATAGACTGGCAGAAGGCATTCGATTTTATAAACTGGACCAAATTAATGCACATCCTAAATGAAACTGGAATCAACTAGCACGAAAGAAGACTGATCAGGAAATTTTACATGGTTCAGAAAGTTAAACTAAGACAGTATCAAGGGGAGATAAAGTGTGAAGATTAAAAGAGGAGTTAGAAATTGCTGCTGTCACTGATTCTACTTAAACTTATACAGTAAGTACCATAACAGGGGATCCCTTAGAGGGTTTGGAGACTTCAAAATAGGAGGATAAGTAACTTGCACTGTGAAATATACAGATGTCCTTGTGTTATTGGCTAAGGAATAAATGGTGCTGCAGGACATGACTGCTAGACTACCTGAATTTGGATGTTGCTATCGAATGAAAATGAAGGTGGAAAAAACTAAGGTTATGAGAATATGAAGGCAACCATCCCCGGTTCATATTATGATAGCTGAAAAATAACAGGAGAATTTGGAATATTTCAAATATTTGGGTTGCATGATAACATATGATGCAGGATGTAAACATTAAATTAAATACAGGATTGTCATGGCAAAAGCAGCATTCAACAGGATGAAGACACTTTTCATCAGCACTGAACTTAATTTTAATGAAGAACTAGTAAAGTACTATATTTGGAACACAGCCTTGCATGGTGGTGAAAAATACACACTTCAGAAAGTAGATCAGAAATACCCAGAAAATGTGAAATTAGGTGCTGCAGAAGGATGGTGAAGATCAGTTAGACCTATCAAGTGAGAAATGAAGAAGTATAACATACAGTCAAGGAAGAGAGGAACACCCTACCCACAATAACGAGGAGGAGAGCTAATTGGATTGGTCACATTTTGCAAAAAAAAACTGTCTTCTAGAACATGTTATTGAAGGAAAGATGGAGAGAATGATAGAAGTGATGAGAAGACGAAGACGACAACGTACGCAGCTACTGGGTTACCTTACGGAAATGGGAGGATAGTGGAAATTGAGAGATGAAGTACTAGATCACACTGTGGACCTGTCTTAAGACAGACTATAGAATGAATGATAAATACATAACTATTAGCCTTTCCAAGTGGACTCTTGAATGAGGGAGTGGTGAGTTCAAGATAAAATTATGGGGAATAAATTGCACAAAAATTTCATAGTACACAGTTTGAAAACTGTTATTATTTCATTTACTTCCCAAACTGCTGAATGCAGGGATAAACAAATAATAATTTTGCTCATCAGTTCTAATGGGTATCTCTGAGGTAAAAACAAAATTACATGTGTATGCAAACATAGTGCCCCAGAATATACATATCTGGGCATTACACAGGGAGGAACTTCATGATTTATACAGGTCATTTACCGTTGTGTGACATTTAAGGTTTTCAAAGTGACACTGCTAAACATGAAAAACTTATCGGATGCTAGATCATGCTGATTCATAAATAGTTACCAATGTTTTGAAGAAATGCAATGCATTCTTCTTGAGGGTCAAGCAGTCCAAGCATGGGGACTTGGACAGTATGACCCTGAAGATGAAGGCACCAATATCCTTCAGAACACTGCTAACATCCCAGCAGGCTTGGATATTCATGTTGCATTGTTGATAAAGAGGTGGATGGAATGGGTTTATTAACATGTCCAATGGCAAGCTTTGATATCAGCACTGTTCTCCTACCACAACATGTGTTCAATTAAAATGTATTAAATTAACAGCAGAACTTTATGATATTTGTTTCAGACAATCTTATAAATTCAAGACTTCTTACAGTTCAAGAGTGTGTGTGTGTGTGTCTTTGCATAATATTTTCACACACTGTCCATTAGCATATAAGTTCAAATACATTCTAGACAGTGAAACAAAAGTGTGCAAAATATTACTATTTCAAAAGAATTCTTGACAGTTTTATAATAAGCATGAATAAAAAGGGAGATGCAAAAAGCCATCATGAAAACTTTGTAATAAATACACTTTACCTTGTGATCTCCCATACAGGTGCTCGTCCCCATCAGCCCATACAGCACACTGCCAGGTTCATTTATCTAGAACACATTCAAAGAAGCAGTTAACTAACATTAACAAATGAAGTTTCCCTGCACATAAAGTATTTACCATTTTCTGTTCATTCTAAGAACATACAGCACACTGCCAGGTTCATTTATCTAGAACACATTCAAAGAAGCAGTTAACTAACATTAACAAATGAAGTTTCCCTGCACATAAAGTATTTACTATTTTCCGTTCATTCTAAGAACACAGGTACATGGGACTACAATTAATTACAATTTCACCACTGAAAATATCTGAAGAAATTTCAGTGAAGCTGAACTACCACAATACACTGTGAACAAACGGACACTCTTGTAGATGGTTACAAAGGCCAGCAGTATGCTCCCATTTGCATAACACTCTACAGAAGTCTCCATCTCAGTGTGTCCATAATGTTATGGCATGGTATTGAAGCTCTCTTACATTCTTGTGATTAGCACCAGAAACATTGTGTTTCCTTTATGCAACCTGCATTTAAACAAAATCTGTTTAATTTCAATTTTCACACATAATTCTGAACACCAGTGAACTGTAACAAATTTTCCATACAAATCTTCCCCACAATAGCACTACACTGTACTGCTCAACAGCACTCTTCTTCTGAGAGAAAAGGTGTCTGTGACTGAACAGAGGGGGCATAGTAATATTTTTTCTTAATAAATACACCTTAAAAATATTACAAAATAGCATTGTGGATCTTATCATACTGTCAGCCATTGTACGTTTTTGTCAGCAGTTTTCATAAACTCACACAAATCCTGCAATACATCTCCAGCTTAATTATCTACAAACCAAGATGAACTGGCAAATCAGTTGGACTATAATGACACTACTGGGCAATGAGAAGGGGAATCCTCATTTTAAGGTACTGTGTGTACTTCATATGCTGTGTTTCAGAAGTATCAGATTTTTGTCAGGGTGTCACAGCTCCTCTGTTCATGGCATGATTCATATTTTCATGACAGCAGCTGATCTTACACATTTCGTGACAGTTATTGCTGGGCAATGCCATGGCTCTGGCAGTTAGTCAGTGGCACCTAACCAAGGAGTCTGGGTTCAATTCCAAGCTAGCCTATGTGGGACTCGTGGTGGACAAAGTCGCAGTGTGACATGTTTTTCACCTACCTTGGTTTTCACCTGTCAGTATCATTCCACCAACACTCCATACTCATACTTCATCTACCAACAACATTATATAATCCTAGCAAATGACAGCATCATTAAATAAAATATTACTCTCTCTAACAGACATACACTGGTTTGGATTCACTCTAAGTAGAATATAAGTAGATAGTGATGCTGACTTAAGTCAGAACACATCTGTACAACCTGTAAAAAGTGTTGGCAGCAAGAAGTGATTGTTGGTGACATCTTGAGTTGGGGTAACAGTATAATTATATGATCATTACTAACAGCTAGCCAAATTCACAGGAATTTTGAGATTCTCATGGTGGGAAGTACAAAGGCTGTTCCTAAGTAATGCCACTGTGCATGTATCTCATGCAAATGGTGTGACCTTCAAGCGGTACTTATCCTAAACTGTTCACTGTTCCTTGGGATTCAGTGTGTAGTGGAGTGTGTTGTATTCTGTGCAAACCGTGGGTTTTGTTCTCAACCATCAAACAGCATCAAAGAACAAGCCGTTATTGAATTTTTGAGCCATGAAAATGAAACTCCCATCGAAATTCACTGGCGATTATTGGCTTGCTATGGTGAATATATTGTGGACATAGGTGCTGTGTTGTTCAGCAAGATATAGAGGAGCAGCAGCAGAAATGTCAACCTAAAAAACCAGCCACAGTCTGGAAGGCCTGTCACAGCAACTCACTATGTGAATATGCAAAAAGCCCAAGACCTTGTTGCAAAAAATCAAAGAACTTCTCAGACAGCCATAGGAGAGAAGCTGAATACTGGTTTGGCCCATGTCAATGAGATTATTGCAGGTCTGGCTTACAAAAAGTGCATACTCGATGGGTGCCACTTTAGTTTATGTGTGAAAGGAAGACGGCAGGACTGTAAGAATGTCAGTGATCAGTCTCTCACTATGAAAGTCACAGTAATGATCTTTTGTACAGCACTGTCATGGGGAACGAGTGTAGGGTGCATAACTACAACCCAGAAATGAAAAGTCAGTCACTTCAATATTGTCACCCCACTTTTCCCAGACGTAAAAAAGTCCAATGACGAGTCTTCCACTGGAAAATGCATGCTTACAGTTTTCTGGGACTACAGAGAGGGTTACATGGTCAAAGGCACGAGAATCAACTCAAAAATTTACGTGAAGATTCTAAAGAGGCTGAAACAACAAATAAATTGTGTATGTGAGGGGGGGGGGGGGGGGGGGGGGGCCTAGTTTTTTTCAAAAAAAAACACCTTTTTTGTAAAACTTCCAAAAACATATCGTATATTTGCACCAAAACTAAAAGTAAATAAATAATTATGTCTGTACAGGAGCAGCAACAAACAAAGGAAAAGTATTATAGCGAAGCCATACGATACATGGCTAATGCTAAGGAATGTCTGATTAAGGCAGAAATGGACGATATAGGCAAGTTTTATAACGACCCAAAATATGTCAGAATGGCTTGCGGAACAGCATACAATGGCGTCCTTATCGCATTGGACGGTTTTCTGATATTGAAAGGCATACATAAGCCGAAGGGAAAGGAAAGAAAGTCAATTGAGTACTACCAAAAAAATCTTGGAAAACTTGACAGGAAAATGCTGAATACTCTTGATAGCGCCTATAAAATACTGCATCTGTCAGGTTATTATGATGGGATAAATAACGTAACTGTTGTAAAAGAAGGTTTTGATAATGCCAAAAACATTATCGAAAAGATAAAACCGGCAAGAATAAACGGCACACAGCCAAAACTATAGCAACGCAGCAAACAGAAAACGCGGAAATC
>Ga0123354_10017273_pt1 | contig 11306 bp, 11 predicted proteins | sample TergutLab28metaG_2_FD_97872 | JGI IMG/M metagenome (GOLD analysis project Ga0123354, IMG submission 97872) | Labiotermes labralis P4 segment gut microbial communities from Petit-Saut dam, French Guiana - Lab288 P4 | ecosystem: Host-associated > Arthropoda: Insects > Digestive system > Gut ... | reverse complement strand
GCTGGAGAGGGAGTTGTTTTAGGGATAAAATTAAGGACTTTGATAGATGCTTCTAAACCATTTGACCGCCGCTTTTTTGTATAATATAATATCCGCGTAAACAAAGCATTTCATTCCGCGCCGCCGCATAACCGGCGGGGCGTTATCGGGGGGATAGATATGGCTCCGGCTAAATCAAAAAAAGCGGATTCCGACGCAAAAAAGGACAGGCAGGCCGATCCAGGCGGCAAGGGCGCGAAGGACGACGCTAAGATCGAGGAGGCAAAGAAGGACTCGCTCCAGAAGGCCCTGACGAATATCGAGAAAAAGTACGGCAAAGGTTCGGTCATAAAATTCGGCGACAAGAACGTGGACAACGTGCCCGTGGTGACGACCGGCTGCCTCAGCATAGACATAGCCCTGGGCGTGGGCGGGCTGCCAAAGGGCAGGGTCATCGAGATATACGGCCACGAGTCCTGCGGCAAGACGACGCTGGCCCTGCACGTGGTGGCGGAGGTACAGAAGCTGGGCGGCATAGCGGGCTACATCGACGCGGAGCACGCCATGGATCCGATCCGCGCCAAAAAGCTCGGCGTCAACATCGACGAACTGTACATATCCCAGCCGGACAACGGCGAGCAGGCTCTGGGAATCTGCGAGGAGATGGTGCAGTCCGGGGTGATCGACGTGATCGTGGTGGATTCCGTGGCCGCGCTGGTGCCAAAGGCGGAGATCGACGGGGCCATCGGCGACTCACACGTGGGGCTCCAGGCGCGGCTCATGTCCCAGGCCCTGCGCAAGCTCGTCGGCTATATCAGCAAGACGAACTGCATCGTCATTTTCATCAACCAGCTCCGCGAGAAGATCGGCGGCATGAGCTACGGCCCCAGCACCACCACGACCGGCGGCCGCGCGCTGAAGTTCTACGCGTCGGTCAGGATAGAGATGTACAAGGGCAAGTCCATAGAGATCGACCGCGACAAGCAGAAGGTCGTCATAGGCACACGGACGTACGCGAAAATCGCCAAGAACAAGGTCGCGCCGCCTTTCAAGATCGCGGAGTTCGACCAGATGTTCGGCGATGGCTACGGCGACGGCATCTCAAAGGAGGGCGATGTCCTGGACTTGGCCGTGAAAAACGGCATAGCCGCCCAGAGCGGCACCTGGTTCTCCTACGGCGAGACCCGACTGGGCCAGGGCCGCGAGACGGCCAAGAGCTATCTGAAAGCCCACCCGGATGTTGCCCACGAGATGGAGAACAAAGTCCGCGAGAAGTACGGCCTGAAGCCGCTGGAGGCGCTGACCGCGCCGGATAACTATGTGGCGCCGCCGGGGACAGTGCTGGCGGGCGAAGTCGAGCTGACCGACGAGGACATGGCCATCGACGAAATACTGACCAGCATGGGCGACGATTTTGACGACGACGATTACGACGAAGGGCGCGCCGGCGACGGGTTCATGTCGGAAATGGAGTAAAAAATGAAGATTACCAAAATCGAGCCGCAGAAGCGCCGGCCGAACCGGTTTTCGGTCTTTATCGACGGCCGGTTCGCTTTCGGCATGGATGGTGTGGACATTCTATACTATAATCTCGAAGAAAACGCGGAAATCTCCCGGGAGAGGCTCGACTGCCTCAACCGGGAGGTTGTTTTTGAGAAGGCGAAGGACGCCGCGCTGCGCTATGTGGGCTTTCAGGCGCGGTCGGAGAAAGAAGTCCGGGACAAGCTGGCGGAGGATTACCCGGACGAGGTCATAGAGCGGGTCGCGGAGCTGCTCAAGAGCTACTCTTACCTGGACGACAAGGCCTATGCCCGGGATTTTCTGGAGCGCAAGGTCGCCGGGGCGCACAACGGGCTTGCGAAGGTGCGTTGGGAGCTGCGGCAGCGGGGCGTGGACGATAGCGTGGTGGACGAGGCCGTGTCGGAGATGGGGCTTGGCGGGGACGACGAGGCGGCCGCCGCGCTTTCCGCGCTGGAGGGCAGGCTTAGGGGGGCGGAGTTTCCGGAGGATCGGAAGGAGAGAAACAGGCTTTACGGGTATTTGGCCAGGAGGGGGTTTTCGGGGGGAGTGATACGGGAGGTTTTTGAGAGGATGGGGGCGGATGGGGAAGATGGGGAAGGGTACGAATGAAGTCATAGTGGAGTGATGAAGAAATGAACAATAAAGGCATTAAGGCAGTAAGCACCGCTATCGTAGACCCAATAATTTTAGATACGAACACGGCAAGGGAAGATGTCGATTTGTTTTTATTTGGCTTGTTTATTGAGAATGGAATACCAGATGCTGGTAATTCGCCAAACAGTTTACGAATTTTACTTGAGAAAATGAGTGATGGCGCAATCTTACGCGGCGGTCTAATGTTTTATGAAAATGATATAAAAATTTTACCAGGTTGCTGTTCCTGGCTGGAAGAATGGTCAGAGACTGTTGAAAATATTATGCACAGAAAACATGTGTGGTTAGGTCATGATCCGTATCCAACGATTGAATATACCGATTCTTCTGTTATAATCTGGTCTGACGACATAGGACGGTCAGGATCAGCGGAAACCAAAGACGATTTGAAAAAGATAGAATACACATATGATGAAATTAACGATCAGCTTGCGCAAGTAAAAATAGATATCAAGGAGTTTATCGAATTTCCATATTGCGAAAGACTAAATGAAATTGACTCGTCAATCTCTGACAATTTGGTATTTGCAACTAAAAAATGGCTTAATATCGACTATTTTACTATGAATAGATTGTATATTAACACTTAATATTATTAACTAACGCAAAGGCAAATATATATGAATACGGCAGAAACGAATACCATCTCCCTCTCCATCCGCGCCATGGTGGAGTTTGTCCTCCGCGCCGACAACAGCGGTAATGAAGAAAATTAATAATTTCGGAGGTCAAGCAATGAAGAAATGGGAAAAGGACATAAATGACTTTATGGATATGATAAGTGAGGAAGAGAAATCTGTGTATAAACCAATAATGGATTATTTAATTGAGCTTGATTATACACCGGTAAAAAAACGAACAAAAGGTTTTATATTATCATTTACAAATTTAGCGCATAACAGAGTTATGGCAAGGTTTGGCATTAGTGAGGGAAGTACATGTTCGTTTTTTGGTTTGCGTTTTTCGGCTTGCACCGCATATTCTGATAAGTTTGCAAACATTATTCGTGAGCGAATTGAATCAAAAAACAACCGCCTTGCCAAATGCAAATCATGCGGATATTGCAAAGGTGATAAATTTGTGTATACATACACATTTCAAAATGGCGAAACAAAAGCTGCATGCGGAGCATTTATGCTCGACGTTCCGTTAGTTACGGCTGATGACATTCCCGAAATAAAGAAGCTTATTAAGGAACAGCATCACTATTTTATGGAATACGCATTATATACTGCGCCGCAAAGAACATAATTAATAAGCATTAGCAGTAGTAAAAGATAGATTCTCATTCTCAGGCAAAGGTATATATGGAAAAAGACGCAAAGGTAAACGTAAACACAAACGTAAACGCGCCCCTGCCATCTCCCTCTCCATCCGCGCCATGGTGGAGTTCATCCTCCGCGCGGGGAGCATCTCCCCGGGCTGGATGAGCGCCAACCGCGCCGCCGAGGGCATCCGCGCCCACCAGAAGGTGCAGAAGCTGCGCAAGGCCGAGGCCAAGGCGCGCGGCGGCGTATACACGCCCGAGTGCGCGCTGAAAATGTCCTTTGAGCGCGGCGGCTTCGCGTTCGAGCTGGAGGGACGCGCCGACGGCATCGAGGAAAACATCAACGATATTGCCGGGCAGGCCGTCCCCCGCTTGCCGCGCTTATCCCGAATCGAGGAGATCAAGTCCACCTACTCGCCGCTGCGCGAACTGGACATCGACCCGGAGCACTGGCACTGGGCGCAGCTCAAATGTTACGCCTACATGTACTGCAAGGCCAATGACATGGAGAAAGCCGCCCTGCGGCTGACCTACGCGCGCGTAGACACGGACGAGATACGCGCCTTCGACGAGGAATGCGCTTTTGAAACGCTGGAGGCGTTTTTTTTTGACCTCATCGACATGTATCTGGCCTTCGCCAGGGCGGACGCCAAGCGCATTGCCGAGCGCAACGAAACGGGCCGCGCGCTGGAGTTCCCCTTCGGCGGCTATCGAAGCGGCCAGCGGGAGATGTGCGTGGCCGTGTACGCCGCCGCGAAGCAGGGCAAGCGGCTCTACGCCCAGGCCCCCACGGGCGTCGGAAAGACCATATCGGCGCTGTTTCCGTCCGTTAAGGCGCTGGTTGAGGGCCACGCCGAGAAGATTTTCTACATGACCGCGAAAGCCCTGACCCGCAAGGCCGCCGAGTATGCGCTTGGCATCATGGCGGAGAAGGGCCTGCGCATCCGGGCGGTCACGCTGACGGCCAAGGACAAGATTTGCCCTTACGAGGTGCGGGAGTGCGCCCCGGAGGCTTGCGAGCGCGCCAACGGCCACTTTGACAGGGTCAACCGCGCCGTGCTGGACATGACCATGAACGAGACGCTCATCACCCGGGAGACTGTGGAGAAATACGCCCTGCGGCACAACGTCTGCCCGTTCGAGTTCCAGCTGGACGCGTCCATGTTCTGCGACGTGGTCGTTTGCGACTACAACCACGTCTACGACCCGCGGACGAAGCTGAAGCGATTTTTCGTCGACGGCGGCAAGTTCATCCTTCTGAACGACGAGGCGCACAATCTAGTGGACAGGGCGCGGGACATGTTCTCGGCGTCCCTGTCGAAGCGGGACTTTTCGGCGGTTGCGAAGGGGCTGTCCGCTCAGGGGAAGAAATCGGGACTATACAAGGCCGTGGCGGCCATAAACAAATATTTCCGGCAGCGGTTCAAGGAGGCTGGCGAGGCTGAGGGCGCCGGCGTGAACACTATCGTCGCCGTATCGAAGAGCTTGCCGGACGGCCTGTGCGCGCTGCTCGACGAATTCCTGGCCGAAGCCGACACATGGCTTAAAATCAACGAGTTTTCGCCTATGAACGAGGCCGTTTTGGAGCTGTTCTTCCAGGCGAACGATTTCATCAGGGTATCCGAGGGGTTTGACGAGCGGTACGTGACGTATGTGGAGAAAAACGCGAAGGACAGGGAACTGCGCGTGAAGCTCTACTGCCTGGATCCGTCGCGCCTGCTGAACAGGGAGCTGAAAAAGTCCAGGGCGGCGGTGTTTTTCTCCGCCACGCTGACGCCGCTGGCCTATTTCCGGGACGTGCTGGGCGGGGAGGACGGGGATTTCCTGCTGAAGCTGGCCTCGCCCTACGACCGGGAGAACCTCTGCGTGCTGATCGACCGCAGGATCTCCGCCAAGCTGAAAAACCGGGAGAGCAGCTACGGCCCGGTAGCCGAGCGGATTTACGAGATGGCCGCAGCCAAGCCGGGCAATTACTTCGCGTTTTTCCCGTCATACGCGTACCTTAGCGCGGTGTATGAGGTTTTCACCGCGAAATACCCGCAAATCCAGGCGAAGATACAGACGCAGGACATGAGCGAGGAGGAAAGGGACGCTTTTTTGGAGGACTTCGGAGAAAAAAACAAGAGACTGGAGACTGGAACCAGCTTCGTGGCCTTCGCGGTGATGGGGGGAGTGTTCTCGGAGGGCATCGATTTGAAGGGCGAGCGGCTTATCGGCGCGGCGGTGGTGGGCGTGGGCCTGCCGCTGATCTCGCCGGAGCGCGACGTGCTGTCGGAATACTATCAGAACGCCGGCGGCACGGGCTTTTCTTACGCGTATCTCTACCCCGGCATGAACAAGGTGCTCCAGGCCGCGGGCCGCGTCATACGCTCGGAGACGGACCGGGGCGTGCTGCTGCTGCTGGACGAGAGGTTCCTGCGGGAGGACTACCAGGGGCTGTTTCCGTGGGAGTGGGGGCATTTTGGGACGGTTTGGAAGAGCGGGGACGTGGGGGAGAGGCTGAGGGAGTTTTGGGGGGAGAAGGGGGATAAAGATTAGTATTTATAGGCAAAAGGGTATATTGCGAAAAATGTTTATTTATGGTATATTTCACTGTGGGTAGACAGTAATTGCAAATGGCACAATGATATGGGGGACTTATATGAACGATCAGATAAAGTCTTCATTATGGGACATAATAAATGAATATGAGATAAAATCGAAGTCGTATAAGGTAAGTCACTTTTTATGGATTAAGGATTATAATGATTTAGAGTTTGACAAATGGCGAAAAAAAGTGAAAGTGCTTTTATTTACGGGATTGAAAACACACCCTTTAACTAGTGAAATGCTTCAAAAATTTGTCTCGTGTATGAGCATTGAAGGTTATGACAGATTTGTTGCTGAACTAAAGGGAATTTATGAAGAATTAGATTTGGCTCTTGATACCACTTTACTCGCTAATAGAGTTAACATTTTGCTAGATGATAGAAAGAGTGTGAGTGGCAAGAAATCAGTATTTATTAGCCACTCTGATCTGGACAAAGAATATGTTAAAGCGTTCGTAGAATTGTTAGAATGTATAGGGGTAGTAGGTAACGAAAAAATCTTTTGTAGTTCTTTGGCTGAATATGGAATTCCGACTGGCGAAAGCATTTACGCTTTTCTAAAAGAAAAAATTAATGAGGATATACATTTCATAGCTATTCTCTCGGATAATTATTATAAAAGCGTTGCCTGCATGAATGAAATGGGTGCCGCTTGGGTCACAAGCAAAAAGCAAACAGCTCTATTGATGCCGGAATTTAACTTCGAAAAAATTGATGGTGCAATAGATGCTTCAAAAATGTGGTTTAAGCTCACTGATGAGCCAAGGATTAACACGTTTAAAAAAAGTTTACTTGAAGAGTTTGGCTTAAATGAGATTGATGAAAATAAGTGGAGTAGGGACAAAAAAAATTTTTTTGCAAAAATAAATGAAATTTCTAGTCGCGGCAATAATATAGTGCTATAAAGGATGAATCGTCTGATGGAATCCACAGAAAACACGTATATCAAAGAAAACTACGAAGAGGTCAGCCGCCGCGTGGCCGAGGCCGCCGTAAAATCCAACCGTCGTCCCTCAGACATAACCCTGGTCGCGGTGACAAAAACCGTCGCCCCCGACGCGATCAATTCCCTTCTCCGCCTGGGCCACCGCGACATCGGCGAAAACAAAGCCCAGGAGCTTCTCTCCAAATACGACGCTATAGAGGCCGATTTCCACCCCAACTGGCACTTTATCGGCCACCTCCAGCGCAACAAGGTGAGGCAGGTCATTGACAAAATCCGCATGATCCACTCCTTGGACAGTTACGAGCTGGCGCGGGAGATAGAGCTGCGCGCCAGCGCGGCGGAGGATTCCGCGAGCGCCGCAAGGACTATCGACGCGCTGATCGAGGTCAACATCGCCTCGGAGGCGAACAAATACGGCGTCGCGCCCGCGGAGGCGGCGGAGTTCGCGCAAAGCCTGGCGGAATTTGCGCACATCAGGCTGCGCGGGCTGATGTGCGTGGCCCCGGATGTCGAACATTCGGAGGAAAACAGGATTTATTTCAAAAAAATGTTTCAATTACTTATTGACATGCGCGGGAAACTTGTTCATAATGAATCTATCAGCTATCTCTCAATGGGTATGACAGGAGACTACGTGACAGCGATTGAGGAGGGCGCAAACATCATACGAATTGGGACTGGCATATTCGGCAGAAGGAAGATATAGACGGCCCCTGAGTTTTACAAAGCTGACATCACGGTCATCGACACGCTTATGCTTTATCAGGAGGTTACGCGAACAAGGACTGTTCAAAAGCGGTCAATCTGGGGAAACATTCGACTCTGTCGATCATCTTATTACTAAGAGGAGAATGTTGGATGTTATCGGAAAAGTTAAGGAAAGTGAAGAACCTTTTTTGGGGTGTGGCGGACGACGAAGACGGCGACTGGGGCGAGGAAGAGGAAGTCGTCGGTTACGGAGAGCAGGAGCAGCGCAGGGAGCGGCGCTATGACGAAAGACGGAACGAGGAAAAAAGATTTGACGAAAAACGCTATGACGAGAAACGGTACGAGAGGGCTGGTTCGGACACGCGTACCGGGCGTCAGGAAAGCTACGAAAGCGCCAAGATCGTGAATTATCCCGGGAGCGAGGACAAGCTGCAGGTTCTGATCGAGAAGCCGGCCGATGTGGGCCAGGCGGCGGAGCTGTGCGACCATTTCAAGATGGGGAACATCATCGTGGTGAATCTCGAAGATGTTGAAAAACCCCTGGCGCAGCGTATCGCGGATTTCCTCGGCGGCGCGGTGTACGTGATGAACGGCGAGATCGAACGGATTTCGGACGACATTTTCGTGATGGGCCCGGCGCACATCCCGATAACCAGCGAGTTCAGGCGTGAGTTGAAGAACGAGTTCAAGTTCAGCAATACTTTCGTCCGCGAGCCGGTGAGGCGCTCCAAAGCGCTCTGAAAGCAGACGGAAGTTCTTTGAGGCAGTTCGCATATGTACATAATGTAGGCCCCCGCCCAGGAGGGGGCCTTTAGTTATATGGCGGTGAGAAAGACACATGAACGTGCTCATAATAGCGGTTAATTATTTCGCGGATTTCCTGATCGGGGCGATTTTGGTCAGGGTAATTTTATCGTGGTTCCCGATCTCGCCGTCGAACCCGCTGATAAGGATCGTGTACGCCGTTACGGAGCCGGTCATGGGGCCGATACGCAGGCTTCTGGCGCGTTCGCCCTTCGGCGGGAAGGGCGGTTTCCCGCTGGATTTTTCGCCGCTTCTCGCCTATATTGTGATTTTGCTGGCCAAGGAGATAATCATCAGTGTCGTCAGATTATTCTAACGTTTTCACGCCGGAAGAGAGGCTTTTGCTGTCCAAAGCCCGCGACCGGCTGTTTTTATGCCAAAAGACCTCCGAGCCGGCCTTCACGGACTTTCTCGACCCCGTGAAAACGGAGCGTTTCGTCAGGCTGCTGTCCAAAGAGAGCGGCCTTTGCATCGCGGCCTTCGGGGGAGAGGCGCAGAGCGAGCGCAAGCTCGTCGGCTTTTCCGAAGAGCCGCTGTCCTGGGAGGATTATCCCATCGACGCGGTGCTGGTGGAATTTGACAAGCGGCACGAAGTCGCGCATAGGGACATCCTGGGCGCGCTGGTGGGTTTGGGGCTTGACCGAGGGAAGATCGGCGACATCGTGCTGGCGGAGGGCCGGGCCAAGGCCTATGTGTGCCGGGGCGTAAGCGAATTTATTCGGATGAACCTGACGAAGGCCGGGCGCGTAGCGGTCGGCGTGTCTGTTGCGCCGGTTGAGGATCCCTCCCGCGAATCGGAATTCTTCGCCAAACGGGAAGAGGAAATGCTGCTCACCGTGGCGTCCATGCGGCTGGACTGTGTGTTGAGCGCGGCCTACAGGTTTTCGCGCGGGAAGGTGTCGGAACTGATAAAGGGCGGCAAGGTTTTCGTTAACTGGGGCGAGGTGTCCGATGGGTCGAAGAACGTCGGGGAAAACGACGTTATAACGGTGCGCGGCGAGGGGCGGGTAAGGATCGCCGAAGTCAACGGGGAGAGCAGGAGCGGGAGGATCAGGGTGCTGGCGGTGAAAAACTGGTAGCGGCCGGGAAATCGATCAAGGCTTCCTCCCCATATATAACTGAAATACCAAATCCTCCCTGTAAAACCCGCCGCGATACAGTATAGCTTCCCTTATTCCGGCGTACAGGGCTTCCTTGTCCTTAGCCGGCAATACTCTGTGGTCGGCCATGGTATCGAGATAAGTTATGAATTCATCCGCGCCGAACATCAGCGCGGTGTCGTATAGCTTCATAGAAACGTCCGTAAATCCGTAGTCTCCTAAATCGCTGAATCCATATCCTTCCAGTATTTTATCAGCCCGCCTGAAATCCTCGGCCGATCTCTTCTCCAGCCTGTGATCCCATTTATGGTAGCGCTGGTAATGTTTTTCATAAACCTTCTGAATCTCCTCGTAAAGCTCCTCGCCATGGGCCGGGATCACGTTATAGCGGATCAAAGCGACTGCCCCGCCGCTCTTCAACAGCCGGAGCGCCTTGGGGCACCCGATTTCCGCGTCCACCCAGTGGAAGGCGGAGGCGGCGTATATCAGGTCGTATGAGCCGTCTTCTAATACGGCGTCCTCGAAGCCGGAGATCAACACGTTAAAATTCTTGTAGTCCTTGTATTTTTCCCGCAGAAACGCCGCCATGTTCGCGCCGATTTCCACGGCGGTCACATCATACCCCGCGTCGAGGAACGGGCGCGTCGCCTTTCCCGTCCCCGCGCCTATTTCGACGGCTTTCCCTCCGCTTGCCGGGAGCGCCGTTCCCGTTCCGGCCTTATCCGCCCCGGCATAATCGAAAATATCCGCGAAAATTTGCGCGGGATATTCCGGGCGCGCCTTTTCGTAATTCACCACGATTTCGTCAAAGTGCGTCTTATTATCGCGTTCCCAACCCGTTCTGTAATTTGTTTCCATTTTTTCCCTCCGCTCTTTCCGGGCAGCAGGTTCCAGCCTCTGGTGTTAAGCCGCGTACAGTAGTAATAGCAAAGTAAGTGCAAAAACCGCCTAATTGTTGGGCATTTTAACATTACGGAATAACGAGGTTTAACACTGGCCTCCGGCGCGTGCGACCTGGCCTGACGCTGCTTCGGATCGCCGCCCGGGAGGCGGTTCGTTGTGACAAATGATACCATAAAGTCATGAGGCTCACAACCTGTAAAGAAAAATGGGAGTGACCAATCGCGTTGTTATAAATGTCCCTCGTCATTGCGGGCTTGACCCGCAATCTCCTTCTTTGCGCTAGATTCCGGCGCTGAGGCGGGAATGACGCCGTATGATTAACGCCGATTTTTAGCCGCTCCTGGAAAAATCAAAAATAATAAAACCAGCTAAAAAATTACAAAAATTCATCGAAAACGCACAAAAAATCGAGGGGCCGCTTAATTGTAAAGAACGCTTTTACATGATAAAATATCAGCGTGGAATAAACTATCCGAAATTTTTTGGGGGCGCGTCCATGGAGTCCGGTTACAGCGCGGCTCTGTCCCTGGCGCAGGGAAAACTTGCCAATATTCCGGTTGATGAGGTCTGCGGGAACTGCGGAGTCCGGTACGCGGACGGGGAGTTTTACGTGCCATGGTTTTCCAGGGAGCTGCCGCTTTCGCTGGCGCCTACGGCGCAAAAGATAATCTTTCTGCACTATTTGACTTCCCGCGGCGCGAAAACCCCGGCTGGCCGCCTTATGCCGTACAGGGAAGCCCCGGGCGCGCTTTTTTATGAGCCGAATTTCATAAAAAGGGTCGTCAATCCGCTGGTTAAGCGCTTCGGAGGCGACCCGGAAGCGCTGGCCGCGGCGG
>Ga0123354_10017271_pt1 | contig 11307 bp, 3 predicted proteins | sample TergutLab28metaG_2_FD_97872 | JGI IMG/M metagenome (GOLD analysis project Ga0123354, IMG submission 97872) | Labiotermes labralis P4 segment gut microbial communities from Petit-Saut dam, French Guiana - Lab288 P4 | ecosystem: Host-associated > Arthropoda: Insects > Digestive system > Gut ... | reverse complement strand
CATACGAACCCCCCCCCCCCCCAAACCTGGGCCCTTCACCCCCCCTTTTTTTAAAAAAAATTTTAAAAAATAAAAATTTGTGTCAAAAAAATTTAAAAAAAAAAAAAAAAAAAAATTATGGCACAGTGAGTGACAATTGAGCACTGTTGTATGCAATTTAATGCATTTCCCCAGCATCATACTCAGTCATATTTTAGGAAGCTCTCCTGCTTATTTCCTCTCTGAGGCCATGAACCAGGTTGCTGAGGTGCATTTGACCCTGGAGCCCCTGCACCCTGACCAGCGTCACCTGCTCCTCCTGCTGCCCCTTGATTCATCCAGCTAAGGAACCCACCCCCTGCCTGCCCTGTTGCTGCAGGTGGTGCTGCCCCTTGCTGAGGTCCTGCTGGTGCTGCACCAAAACCTGCTGTTGTAGCAGGATTGCCGAATCCCTGAGGAGCGCCCTCCCCTCCACCTCCAGGTGCCTGATTCCCTTGCAAATTTCCAATGAGACCCCAACCTGCTTGATTTAATGCTGCAGCAACTAATGCTGGATTCATAGGCAGAGCTCCTAAGTTTAAAGTTCCCATGCCCAATGGATTATTCATGTTCTGTGCTCCACCACCGCCTGCTGCTCCTGGCTGACCTGTTATACCCAGTGCCTGAAGATTTGGCATGTCAATGTTGCCTCTATTAGCTGGACCACCCTGGTTCCAGCCTCCTGCTCCAGCCCCCATGTTGCTGCCCCCATGACCGCCATGATGTTGGTGGTGATAATGATGTGCTGTACCTGCCCCCCCACCGAAGGGGCCTGCCAAGTTTTTTGGCTCCCGTGTACCAGGTCCTCCCCGGGGCCCTCCAACCCCCATCCCTCCCCCACCTCCATATGACCTTCCATTTGGATCAGTTTTTGGGGCAGCATTACTCACATGAACTGACACACCTTTAATGATGTGGTCCTCTCCACATAAACCCTGGGCAATCTCTGGATCCAGGAAGGTTACAAATGCAAATGCTCGGAATGGCTTCGGTATGAACACGTCTGTGACTTCACCAAACTTGGAGAAATACTCGCGTAAGTCTTCAGACTGCATTTCTTCAGTGCATCGACCCACAAACACCTTACATGGCACCTGTTGAATCTGGCCCTCCTGTATAGCAGATAAATAATAAACATAACTTCCTGCATGACCAGTGCTCCATCGCAAAGTGCATTACAAAGATTCTACTTCTGTACAATGATTTTTATAATGAAATATTTCCATTTTACAGTCTGATCACCAAGGCCAAGCAACCTCTAAGAAGGATAAAACATACAAATATACACAAACATGAATGATTTTCAGGGTAACATGGGCAGAACAGTACTAACCATATTTCTTCCACATTACATTCTATGCACTTATAACTTCCATTAATAACAAACGGCCTTTTGTGTCCTGCCACCTCAAATAACCCTGCACTTGAATTAAAAAGAGTGTCTTCACATGAAGTGTCCCATATCATTCAGCTTGAACAGGTGCACTTCTGTAGAATACAAAGAAATGAAATTCAGATAACAATTCTCCAACACCCAACGGAAATTTTTCCACAGGTTAAATTTAGAGACTGTTACTTAAATTGATGAACTTAATTGTTTGGTTCCCCAACTTGAATAAACATCATACAATAGGACAAGTGTAACACTCAACAGCAAAGAGGATCTGGACTCAACATGGTGCCTGGACATACGAAATGAACAGAGAAAATTACTCTGATAGGGAGAGAAAATAGAACAGAAATGTACCTGTTTAACAACACTAAAATATTACAGCAATCAAACACAACCATTTGACCTCTAAATGACCTGTGTTCACATATGGAAACACATGCCAAAAAAAAACACCCCTTGAAATTCATATGTTCAGGCAACAATAACATTTATTTTCCATAAAAGTCATTTATATCACAATTTAATCTTTTCCTATTGAAATAATACGTTTTCCATTAACCATGTGCCAAAATTTAAATACCAACCCATTCATTTAGGTTAACAGTCATAGGGAACAGAGGTGTTGGGAAAAAAAGGAGAAAATTTCAGATTTCCTACAGTGTCACCACAATGTGTCAATATTAACAGTAAAATGTGTTAAGGTTGCTCACTGATATTTCTGCTTAATCAAACAGACAACACCAAATGACAGTATCTCATGGTGCACAAGCAGTACTTAATATTAACTGTACTTTTCTAAGTAAAGAGGCTGAAATAATTATTGTGATATTACTGTTTACTCTATGTACTATCAATGACAACAATTTGTTCAGAGAACTAATAATAATAATAATAATAATAATATGGTATAAAACTGTCTGCTCCACTTACCAAGATTAATGTCCTTTATTCTGATTAATATAGATTGTCACCAATTTTGGTCTGCCATGCTGCCATCTTTGCAGAAGTGCAATGTGCCCAATTTTGTTATGCAAATAAAAACAATAGTCTATGCAGTCCACAGTGATGTGCTGACATTCACCGTGTTACATATTGCAAAGCACCATATGTGTTGAAGTTGAACTACAAGCATCAGTCATTATGTCATGATCCATATTCACGTTTGAGTTCTTGAAGAGAAGTGCCTTCAACATTTTGCACGACTTCTTCAAATCTCTCAACTCATGAACAAACACAACTATGGGATTCCAGTGATTCCAAATTCAGTGCTTAGTTCGTTCATTTAACTTACTTTGATTTGACCCTATTGCATAATTTTGTTAAACAAACTGTACTACCACTTTTAACTCTGACAGCGCCATGGATGGGTGCATAAAATCTCGTGCCCACTGGGGCTCGAACCCTGAACCATCCAGCATGAGTCACTATAGGTAAGGTTTTTGCATTACAGGCCCGGTGTGGCCCAGAGGGTGGGTAGAGGTATAGTTCTACTCTTCCATGACTGCGGCACTAGAAGAGGGTGAGTGGTCAGCAGCACGCCCCGGCCGCACTTTACCCCCGGGAAAGACCCGGTACCCATTTTACAGGAGGTTGGGTGGACCCGAGAACCGGTCTGGATGGGTGGAAAATCTCGTTCCCATTGGGATTCGAGCCCAGACCGTCCAGCCTGTAGTCAGTCGCTATACCGACTGAGCTACAGTGAGTCACTATACCCACCCCAAACAGTAACAGTATAATCAATTAGTAACAGTATGAAAGAAGATCTAATTACCACTAAACCACAAGAGAAGAAAGGGAAGACTTATTTCATTTGGCTTACAGTTCTGTAGTAGATTTCCCACTGCTGCTTATAAAACAAAACATACATGTTCAACAACTAAAGGAATTTCTCGTCAAGTTTGTCTGGTCAGTTTCTGTAAAATTACAAAGATAAGAAGTTACAGGAAAAGTAAAGGTATGGTTCTTGCTGTATGTAATTATGGATCACACCATGAAGATGTACAAGGGAGTGGAGACATAACTCCATGCAAACTTAATTTTGGCACTGGATGGAGGCCTGTGGTTGGCTATCCACTCTGGTCACTATACCCCAGGAAAGTTTTCTGGTACACACTGGACAGGACAGGGTGGGCCTCACAGACTATCTGGACACAGTGGCAAACAGAAAAAGTCCTTCCCTAGCTACCAATCAAACCCCAGTCATCCAGCCCATAGATTCTCTTGGCTCCAAAACATGTACAATAAAACAAGAGTAAACTGCAACACACTTATCAAGATATATGTTCCACAAGCAACCAAGTTGAAGCACAATGCTGTGTTAAGTATTAGGGTCTTTTCAGATCCTGAAATTTTGATCAAAATGCTATTTTAGGGCAAGTGTGATGTCTGTGTGAGTGAGAGACAGAAGTAATGGCTGTTCAGAGACTAATGACAATACAGCATTCCTTCTGATTCAGCTTCCACCATCAAGAAAAAGTACAGTATTATTATGACACCCATTCTGCTGGGTCAATCAGATCCAGCTAGTCTCTATTCCCTGACAACAGCAGCAGTTCTTGGAGAACCACTCCTAAAAATTGTAAATAGTAATCATATGCCCTCTAAACAATGACAAAACTGAATTAAGAGCCAAAGAAAAGGGGGGGGGGGTGTACCACACAGGACAGAGGGGCAAGACCAAACACATTTTGGAAATTTGTCATAAAAACACAAGTTCCGCTAATTATTACTGCCTGTCTTGTAGCAGGTGTCACATGGGGCTCATGACAAGGTTTGGTTGGCTGATGACCTGTCCCATTAAGATTTTATTTCCATGTGGTATGCTTTAGTTATTACAAGAATATTAAAATTAACATTGTCCATTGTCTGAGGTACCTTTCAGTTGTGATTTGTGACTTTGACATATCTCCTGTATTTGTGTTATGTTTAAGTTTGGTTAATTCTGATCATGAGTGTTCTTTGCGGCAATCTACTCTCCACATCTGCACCCAATGTGTGCATATTTGTCTGTCACAGAAAGAATACACAAACAACAAAATATGTTTATGAGGAAAATGAAAGATCCTGTATACTTCTGAACAGAGCAGGTTATCAACTAACCAACCATGGATCCACAAACTATGAGATATGAGATGATGATACACCCATCCCTCACTGTACAGACAGCCACCTTAACATGCAATAAGTTCATGAAGTGAATTATGGTAATCTTACCTGACGACAGAAGCACAACCTGTTACGTCAAGTATACCACAAACAATGTTTTACGTAATATTCTTGTACTGTAAGCATACCAAATGGGTGTGTAAATATAAACAGAAGAGGCCCCCAAAATATGTGGTTCAAGCCAACAGTTCAACATGTTATGTTCAAGCTGCAGTGGTATGAGAATTAAACAGATTTTATTTTCCTCTAATTTCATTCACTGATTTTCAAGTGTCTGTGGAAGTAAATGACTTTTTATATTTATTCATAAAGTTTATGATGGATGGGTAGGTAAAGCCAAGTAGTCCAAATAAAACAATCAAGCACAAAAGAAGCTGAAACTAAAGAGGCAAGCAAATTTGAGGTCTCAACATGATGAGCCCAAAGCACCAATGTCCAGACACAGTGCTACTCTTGTACGGCAACACTGCTGTAAGTGTGAGTAATAAAACATGAAAGAAATGAGAATTTTTTTGTCTTTACAGTTTAGAAGCCTCTGAGGCTCAATGTGTGGTGTGTTACAAAATGTTACCAGAGTTCCTCATTTCCTGCTAAATGTCACAGGCAACTTGAAACTAGTGGCCCACAATGTACAGCCATAGATCCTAAATATGAATCAGTGGTCATAACCACTCAACCACAACACACAGAAATGTAACAGGGTTGTGAGTTTATTTAGCAACATTGTCTCAACTAGATGGGAAGAAGACTGTAAAAACTAGATTAGAAAGGATGTGGCCATTAAGTACAAAACCAACATTTGTCTGGATAAAATACTGAGGAGAGCCACAGGGAATATGCCAAACAGCATAGCTTGCTTCTGGACCCAGTATCAAACCTGAAAATATGGAGCAGTGTTAACCACTCAACTGTGACATTCAGTAAAATAGTATGTTAAACAGAAGTTTATAACATAATGTGTGCAGGTAGAAAATCAGATAACATTCGAGCTCAAGTTCCCTTATTATTCATGCATTTACATTACAATTATTATATTTATGTTACATTTTCCTTCTTGAATAGGTAACAGTCACTCAGCTAGTCAAAAAAGTCAACATATTTTAAGGATTCTGGGCATTCATTAGTGTATTCACACTGAGCCACAGTAACCATTCAAAATTTTATCATACAATCGCTGCACTTACCATGAGTTATAGGACCTGTTCAGCACGGTGATTCTATCATTCAAACACATATGATAATGATATAATTATTTTACATGCAATTAAAACACATTTCATGATGAAAGAAACAATTCAGAGATGGTGTTTGAAGTTAATTTTCCACAGTTTCACAAATAAAGTCTCAGACTTCACTCCATAATGTCTTCAATATATGTGGATTACTTCAGTGTACATTCTGCTTCAAGTTTCCTATGATATGACCACAGATAGCATTTCAGGAACACAGCTGAGGAGATCTACAGTTTAACCTTTATTAACTGTGAACCTCACTACTAGAAGGGTGTAATTGTGCAATCCAGCTGGCTGTGGTTTAATATTAACACTATTAACCCTGTTACAATTTGGGCACCAAATGCACAATACTCTGTGGGGGTGAGGGGTGGAGGATTAACATCTCCTATTCCCAGAAAACAAAAGTTTACACACACTGAAAAGTGTCACTGGAAATGTACAATTACTCAGATCACGGGTCAGCAACCTGTTGATGCCAGCAACATCTAACCTTCAACTTCATAATGTGGGCTGCCTGGGTGGAATAGTGATAAACAGGTGATTCTTGAGAATGAAATATGAGATCATGAGGCAGCAGATATACACATACACCCATACATTTACTTTAGAGACTTCAAAGTAAGACACTTATTTATTTCAAATGTACTACTGCAGCAAAATCCTTGCCTCAATTCAGTGAATAAAGATGTTTGCAAAATCATCACTCTCTTTCATCACACTGTTGATTGGACTTCCTCAGGTTGGATGTCCCTGCATGAAGCTTGAAGAAGCAACGTGTAACATAGCATGCAAGTCTTCATTAGTAAGCTGGGAACAAATACCACTTTTTGAAAAGTTCATGACTAAAAACACTTAGTTGCAAATGCAAGTGCTAGCAACTACTGTTAACAATTTCTTCACAAAAGTTTAGATGGCACTACAATTTCTAGGTAAGTTCCCTTAAACTGCTGTACATTTTCCTCAGTGAAAGCATTATTTCAGGGTGTCATTATATTCAGTTACATCCATTCACATTTGCACTGCAGCTGTTCAATGGGATTCTGATTTCACTTGTTCTCTTGTGAAAACAAACAGACCTTGACAAATACTAATTCTTAAACCGTTAAATGAAGGCAATGGACTTGTTCTTCAGTATCTGCTGATCACCTGGTGAGATGGAAGATTAAAAAACAATGTGCCAGAAGGAAAGTAGCTAAGATTTTGTTTACTGATACATCAATACAGCAGGATAAGTTTCTCTTCACAGGCTTTCACATCAGAAAATATATCATACAGTAATTTGCCCTTCCCATTACGTTCTGTGCTCATTGCATTATGATAGGCTGTTACAAAACAGATGCAAGGTCACTAATCATCTCATACAATTGTGGAACAGCTGTGTCCCTTTCTGTCATGAAAATGTCTACTTCAGTTTGAAAATGAAAAATCTATCCAACACTGCTTCTTTTGGAATCCATTTCACTACCAAGTGCATGGCAGACAACAGTGTCACATTCTGATCTAACTTCTTCCAGAAAATGTTGGAACGGTGTTTAAAACTGTTGCATGAAAAATAGATCATACTGTTAGAATCATACGGTTTATAACTTCTTTCATCTCAAATGGATAGATTCTGAAGTACAGTGCCTCTTGATGAATATCGCTGTGAAACAAACCTCAGATTGCAAGAACTCACACGCATAACTTCCTTGCAGATTCATCCTACTATGGTGCTACTACAGCCATATGTATTTCTGCTACCAACAGTTAGGACACTTGTCAGTTCTTCTCAGTGCAATTCCAAAGAAAGTGTTTCTTTACTCTCAGGAACAAATCTTCAGCCCTCATAATGCATTTCAAGCTGCATAGTCTAGAAAGCTCGTCACGATATGAATGGTAATATCAATGCAATGAACAAGTATCATCAACTGTTCACTATCTGTTACTCCATTACTTTCATATAACACTTAACAAATTGAGAGGTTATAAACTGCCTTCCAATTCTGCAACTGATAATGCACTGGTTCAGACTAAAGTAACTTACTCATTTTTTTTTCTCCCGCATTTTTAGAGTCACAAATGAAAACCTCAGCTGATATCATTTGTTAGCACACTATATGAAATGAGCCACATGTGGCCTGGGGTTGCCAAGCACTGACTTCCATTACCAAACAAAGACTACAAAACAATTTGCACTTGCTATTTCATTTTTTAGTAACTTACACATGAGTGTTCAAGATGTCTTGTGTTTGCTTTTTTTGATTCCAAAGTCCGAGTTTTATAAGTATGAACAGAATGGAAAGAAACTTTCATTGTTTAAGAGTATCAGGCAGCCTGCTAGGAGACTGGGTGTAAGGCACTTCTAAATCCACTTTAAAATATTCTGCAGGTCATGTCATTGTAGCAATCATCACAATTTGGCTTATGATTTAAAAGTTAGATATGCAACCCCTATCAGAACCAGGATGGACGATTATGCAATGCTGACCACCAGTATTATGAACCTGCCAACACATCATAAGGTTTGTCATTCCCACTGTGTTCAATAAACCAATTAGAGTGTATGTCCTTCTCTAACACAACTTACTTTATTTGATGGTAGAGGTGTATTTACATTTACTACCTAAGGTACAACTAAGGGTTTCAGCTCTTAACAATAGCCATCTTCAGGTTGTACATGAATTCTTAGAAAGTAGTTATACAAGATTTAATATGGGCTGTGTACACTGTACACAGCCCATATTAAAACCTGTATAACTGTACAATGTACACAGCCCATATTAAATCTTGTATAACTACTTTCTAAGGATTCATGTACAACCTGAAGAGGGCTGTTATTAAGAGCCGAAACACGTAGTTGTACCTTAGGTAGTAAATGTAAATACACCTCTACCATCAAATAAAGTAAGTTGTGTTAGACAAGAACATAATACTCTACTGCCACCACTTAACAGATATACATGCTGGGCAACTCCACATTTCACCCAAGACTGTAACGGGTCTAATTTTAAGCCTACCTAATTAGTTTTCTTTATTCTGCACCCCCACCAAGCTAACCAGCCCTCTATTCTACATCATACCTTCCCACTAATTTCTTAATTCAAGTTGGTGAATAGGTCACAGCTTTTAAAAGCAAAACTTCTATTTTGAACGCATCAAAACTATTATTTACATCATTACACACATATTTATTTATGTTGGGGCATACGATTTTTACCAAATGATTAGTTTCTCCTGGCCAATATTTGCCACATTAGCTTCTGTTCTTATTGGTCACACTTGTCATCCAGAATGTGTTATGGATGACAGCTTGCAAAAAAAGGATGAAACAGTAGCAATGGAAGAGCAAAAACATCTATGGAATATATTAGAGATTACAAATAACATATAACATGGAACAAGTGGATAAGAGCTAGAAGTCACAGCTGAGTAGTTTCAAATTTCCAGTATCACAGAAATTCTACTATTTGGATTAACAGAACTAATCAGCAAGTCTCTGCATATTTTTGTGCTTTAGAATAAATTAGATTTTTTTTTTTTTTTTTAATTTTGAGTGATTGTCTCCTATAAGTATCAGGACTTGGCAAATGTCAGGAGTTCATAACCAGTTACACATCTAGTCCAAATTTTGCTATTTTCAAGAAATTAGTATTTGGATTATTAGCATAGTAAACTGAATAAATAAGCAATTTATTTCATTGATCATTACTACCAAGAGCGAAAGCACATCAAATCTATTTTTAAAAAGTTTATGTATTTATTATTATTATTATATCAACATTAATGTGGATAATCAGCACCAAACACATTAACCATGAGATAATTCTCACAACTGCATCCACAGCTTTAGTCCAGTGCTGACAGCAGAGCAACTTCATGTTCTGTATGGATGGTAATATACGTCAATTTGTCATTAGTCTGTTCTTATGTAGCAGTCACTGTTCGTAGGTACAAACTGGACCACCAGCTGGCAGAAAAAAGGACCTACGTTTCAGATGGCGTTACAACTCAACACTTGCAAGAACAAATGTCCACTGCTGAAGGGAGAACCTACAAGTTAAAAGTATAAGAATGGATAACAGGAGGGTAGTGTGTGGAAACCAGAGATCCAAATGGAATTATTTTTCAAAGCCTTTTAGTACCACCTGAAGACGACAGTAAAGTATGTTAATATACATGTACAATGACTCCGAAAGGTTCTGCCCATTTGTCGCACATCATTTACAGTCGCACGTGACTTCATATTAATGCAAACTAAGGTTACAAAATGTACACTGGAAAAAATGGGATGTATGGCAGTAAAGTTGGAAGTGTCTGTCATGGCTTATTTGTACCTCAGTGGCAAGTCACTGTCACGAATGTTTTGGTTGGTCAATTTTTGCCTGTTAAATAAATGTATCTCTTGTTTAAGAGTTGCACTGCAAATAGTCATTGATGCCACTCGATGAAAAAGAAAGGTTAGGAAATTCTGATAAAAATTATTTTTAGAGGCAACCTCTGCTGAAAGCATTTCCTCTAGACGTCAGCAGTACTTGGTGCAAATTTTGTCACCTTTTTATGTACTCTGATATAAATGCAGCTGTAATTCCAGAGTTTTTCCACTAACTGAGATCATGTATTTTGGAAAAAGCCTGTTTTCAACTATTTCCAATGGAAATTTCAATGTCTTTACACTCACAAAACACAAACTACATATTCCCTCTCAATCCTGAAGATACCACATCTCAGTGGCACATATTACTAAACCTTGTTTAAGACTGGAACAAGCACTTCAAATTGGTAAAGGGACAGAGGAATACAATGAAATGAGTTCACATAACCAATAGTTTATAAATTTTAACTTAAAGACCAGCAATTTGAACATCTATTTCAATATTCACAATATCCTTCACACTTACACTTAGTGCACATGACATAAGTATGTAACAAAGGAAACACTGATACAAAACATCAAAACATTTAGTGCTACAATTCACAACACAGTTTAATTTTAAAAAAAAGTATGTACTGATGTTTTTGTAACTTCGGAACTGATGGAAGCACTATTCACACCCATGTCACTGCCAGTGTTCACTTTTACACTGATTTCGGCATCAAACATACATCTTCATTTTATAAGACATGAATGAATCCAAACTTCCATTTACATTTCATAAGCAGTTATCCTATACATAACATTAAACCCTTTTAATGCCCAGAAGCTGATAAGCTGACCATCAATTGTTCAGCGAAGTGTTGGTACCCCAACACTAGCCACTTGTTTTATATTTCAGTAATTTCCATATCAACTATGACACACTGGTTCTAATCAATGAAGCTTCTCACATGTGAGCATAACAGAGCATGCTAACAAAATAATGAGTATATTTATTTTTATTACTAAAGTCCTCTGGGAAGTACAGTAGAATACCAGTATAACGAAATTTTGGGGACCTCAGAAATTAATTTGTTATAGTGAAATTTTGTTATACTGAAATAAGTCAATTCTCAAGAACTCACCTGTTGTTATATCCGTTG
>Ga0123354_10017270_pt1 | contig 11307 bp, 8 predicted proteins | sample TergutLab28metaG_2_FD_97872 | JGI IMG/M metagenome (GOLD analysis project Ga0123354, IMG submission 97872) | Labiotermes labralis P4 segment gut microbial communities from Petit-Saut dam, French Guiana - Lab288 P4 | ecosystem: Host-associated > Arthropoda: Insects > Digestive system > Gut ... | reverse complement strand
CCTTGGGGGGGGGGGGGGATCCTACTCTCCGGCGGAAGAGTCGGCCGCCCCTCCCGTTAAGTCGGGCCAACCCATGACAGACGAGTGCGCTTCGTGGGTGTTCTGTCTATAAAACTGTATGGTACGAGCATATAGACATGTCACAAAGACTAAATGGTCTTCTTATACTCTCCACGGATAAGGCTAAATATTTTTCAAAATTTCATCCGTCTGTCGTTTTGCGCGTGTCTGTATCGTTTGCTTTATACTACGAAACAAATTTTGAACGTCTGTTGTCCTGTACATTAAGACGCATTAAACACTTTCCTCCGTTTTTTTCATTTGCCGAATAAATATATCATTGCTTCTACGTGTATTCGTTTTGGCTATATCTGATTTGGTTTATGCCTGGACACACCTTCAAATATAATTTTACTAAATATTCTTGTTCTGGCTAACTGGGATTTGCTTTTATATTAAATTTATGGATTTCAACTTTTTGTCCTGCTTATTGTCCCTTTAGTGTCCTGTCAAGAGAAAGCTAGGCTAATGGCGAGACGCTTGGTAGTGTCAACCTGCAGCGAAGGCCCATCTATAAACTTTCCAAAAAGACTAGCAGGTATTGATCATGAGGAAAAACTAGGACAAGGTAGGCGCATCAATAGTAAATCGTCTTAACAGGACCTCTGACTGATTACTGCCCTAGAGAAAAAGAGCAAGAATAAACTGACAGCTGTTTATGAATATCGTACTGTTGGTTGTCACTTGTCAGCGGTGTCAAATTGCTGCCATTGGCGAATTATTGAAGTGTGCAAGTTTAGGATCAAAATGTCGTTTACTTTCTTAGATTTGTAACAGCGCTCTTTAAACGAAGTAGATTTATGTCGTCGAATGTAAGAATATGGTCGTGGTCTATTCTATGATACGGTCTTAGCATGCAGCTGGAGGGCGGTAGAACCCGACCGTGATCTTGGTTTTAACTAATATTCTGGGCGAAAATCGTACGCCGAATTAACAAGATGCGGATCAAAATTTCTAGCCATTGCATCGCTGCGTTTGATATGTTTCTGACTATACCTTATCAGGGGTTTCCGTAATGTAATATTTCCTGGTCTTGCCCCCATCCTTTAAGCATGAAATCCATTACAGAGGAAAATCGTTGTTCAGAAACAAACTTGCGAAAGGTTCTTTAATTCCCCTTACCACTGTGTTTAAAGGAGCGGATATTTGCTGCGAATCCTCAGTGTTAGTAGTCCTCAAACGACTTTTGGCCTCGCTGATGGTAGAGACTTAAAAGTTCAGTTTGAAATGCCACACAGACATTAAGGAAATACCCTCAGATCGATCCTCAGCAGTAGAGCAAGTATTTCAAGGTCATATCTTCAGAGAATGTGGCGATAAATTATTTATATGATAAATCACAGACGGGACGACTAGAGTGTGCCCTTTGCATAAAATGATCGCACTGTAATGGTATTATGCTTGTCTGTCCGTCCATTCGTATTCCGAAGTTACTCGCCAGTCTGTATCGCTCACGTGCAATCACAGTGCCACAACTCAGAACAATAGAAAACTTTTGGTATTCTAGGTACACTATTGTTTTGAAGCCGGAGTTGCTTTGAACATGGATCACAAGTCCACATGTTTGACGTTCAGGTGACCATGCATCATGATAAGTTCTTATAATAAAACCAACTAGATGCACTAATTTCTCAAATTTATTTTTAGAATAAAACTCTACACGTTTCGGACAGTTCCTCTGTCCATCATCAGGAGTTTTTCACTGTACACACAGCAGTGGTATATGTCATACAGGTGTGCTGACAGCTTGCTCGCAAGCTGTCAGCAAACCTGCTGTGTGTACAGTGAAAAACTCCTGATGATGGACAGAGGAACTGTCCGACTTGTAGAGTTTTATTCCAAAAATAAATTTGAGAAATTGCTGTATCTAGTTGGTTTTATTATTAGAAAGTCCACATGTGTAGCCTCTGTCCTTCGACTGTGTATCAGTTCTGACCTTAGCTGCTCTCCATGCACTTAGTTACGTATTCAATATGAAATTCCAGACAGCCACCCTGTGACAACTAGACTTTCCAGCTTCAGCGCTCCTGATCTCGGCGCGCGACGACATCGTTGATGTGAATACCGTTCATATATGTATTGACCTGCGTGACCTGTACGTTATTATGCAGTTTATTTAACGACGCTGTCCATTGCTCCGGCTGTGTAATGTCCATTGGTGAAATTAGTTATTAAAAAATAATTTGGAAAGAATTTGTAAGGAATCGATCACGATGTAAGTTGAAGAACTGCACCGACGTGTATCTGGAAGGACTGAATAGAACCACGGAGACTGTCAATCAGTGTAATCCGTGTTTAAACCGAGATTAGAACCAGTCATCTCCGAATTACACGTCAGATCGTTACAATTTGAGCCAGCTTGCTGTGTGCCCTACTTTGGGTCATTGAACAGGTCTCACGGAACAGTGAATTTTGCACGGTGGCGCATTACATGTGTGGGTTTTCGGTACGGAACTTGCTCCGTGTCCCACTAGAGGCTCCTAGAACTTTGAGGTGGCTTCTAGATTTTTTTGGAATGTTTATGCACCCTTGCTTTTTATGAAACTTCGAGTTCACGTGTTTCTCAGAATGACTCGTCATTTAAAAATTCGTACTTGGGCGTATGTGTGAGATGGATTAATTTAGAAATACAGCTTTTGTGAAAATTTATTCAGTGTGACGTGCATTTAACGGCGTTTTGTGTTCACAAGGGCAAGATTCAGGCCCTTTCCTTAGTGAGATGATGAAATTCCACACGCCCACGTATTATTATTATTATTATTATTATTATTAACTTGCCGATTCAAGAGCACAGTGGCTAATAACAACAATAGCACAATATACAGACACAAATCACAGAGGACAATAAACAGGACACAAACACAAACATAAAATTTAGTTACATTATTTAGTTATATTATTTATTAAATAATGATGATGATGATGATGATAATAATAATAAACTTATTGTTACTTTTGTCACCCTGTGTAAGCGGCTGAGCGCTGTGCGCGATCATAACAAGAATGTTTCGCTAACTCCACTGATCTAATTGCATTGAGTGCATGCTGTTGATACCTACATGCTGTTCCTGTACTTATTGCAATTAACATTCTTACGTGCAAGTTATGTTAAAGAAGTGTAATTGGTGAGTATGAATAGGATCTACGCGAGTTGTACAGTATTTACATTTTGTGTGACTTGAATTGATATCGTACTAGTCCGTGACTGCAATAAATACGTAATGTAACTCTGCATGTTAGCACCAGAGGGCATCGGAGAGTTTTAGGGCCTCCTTGTGTTCCGAGAAGAAACAGTTTTCTGCCCAGCTCTGCCACTTTATTATGCAAGGTTTCATTTGTCTTCTTCTTTTGATTCGCAAGCACGTCCGTGATGAGAGTACCAAACTTTACTTTCTTGTTTCTGCCTTCTTTCCCAGTTAAGTTTCTAGAGAGCTAAACATATCTACAATCGAGTCAAAATTCGTACCATCTTGTAACTGTTTCAAATCACCGAAGTATTGTAGGCAGCGCGGAAGATGGAAGCTATCACTTGGAAGATCTGGTCCTAGAAGGAAATATAATATTAAAATGTATCTCTGGTAAACAGGATATGAGAATATGGATTGAATCAGACCAGTTGAAAGTATGGTCTAATAGTTAGGTTTCTTAAGATACTAATGAATCAGTAGCTTGTAAACGCTTGAGGCAGTTTCTTAACATGTTGAGCAACTATGAACTTTTCAAGAAAGGATCGTGTATTTAGTTGGTTGTGCGGTTGGTTGGTTGGTTGGTTGGTTAGTTGTTAGTTTATTTCAGTCATGCTTTATTTATCATATTTGCACCTTTACAGCTGTTACCTACTCTCGATGTCGCATTTTGTCAGAAGGTCGTTATGTGCGCCTCGTCCCCTGACGGAGGCTTTTACTGCTTCTAAACGATTTTCTTCTAGGACTCTGTGTTGTGAATGGTGGTTACACGTGGGACTCACTTTCTGTGGGTATTTTCATCCATCTTGACGTCTGTTACTATAACGTCAGAACGTATGTTTGACTGCAAAAACCTGTCTGAAAGAGCGCATTGATTTTAAACAGAAACCTTCGTTACCCTATACATATAATACATACATAGAGCGAATGCAAGTGCAAAATTATCTCTAAATAACTGTGACTTCGAAAGACAAACAAGAATTTGAGGACAAATGGTCTGCTTGAAAATCGATTAACCTGCTGGAGGTTTTTTAGTGATTGTTCTGTGTCCTCGGTGTAGTGTAGTGTCTGGGTGTTGGGCAACTACCGCTTGCTTTAAAATTATTTACAATGCGCTATTGACACCATCGTCCTTCTGTTCGACTCTGTGTCACCTGAGTACTGTTAATGTTGTAAAGTAAAGAGGTAAAGCGTTCCCGTTACAGGCCCGGTGTGGCCCAGAGGGTGCGTAGAGGTATAGCTCTACTCTTCCATGACTGCGGCACTAGAAGGGGGTGAGTGGTCAGCAGCACGCTCCGGCCACACTTTACTCCCGAGAAAGACCCGGTACCCATTGTACAGGAGGCTGGGTGGGACCCAGGGCCGATCTGGACGGGCGTAAAATCTCGTCCCCACTAGGATTCGATCCCGGACCGTCCAGCCCGTAGTCAGTCACTATACCGACTGAGCTACCTGGCCCGTAATATAAAGTAAGCGTTAAATAATGTCATTATAGCTGAAATGGCGTGTTCAGTATCTTGTGTTTGGATGGCGTATTTGAAACTGCAGTTGGGTTCTCGTAGGCTGTGACTTCCTGTGACATGACACCTTGTAGACTGGTTGGTAAGCACCAGCGTTTCGGAGGAACCCGCTGCCTTGATCCTCCTTGTAGAAACTTTTGTGCCTGTCTGCCAGACTACACGACATCACATTTCGGGATATTCAAATCTGGATCGTACATAAGTGTGTGGCGTAGAGTAAGTGACGGGCAGTGAGGGGTAAGTTGGTGAGTGACTGCTCTCAACAGTTATTGCGGTGAATAAATAATGAAGTCGAGATAGTGTGGACACATAGCTCGAATGGTGATCAAAGAAGAGCACGCAGAAATTTTAAGGACAGGATTGGAATACTGATACAGTGGTATAATATTAAAGTGGATTTTAACTTGAGTGCTGTTACAATAATATTAAAGTAGATTTTAATTGTGAAGCTGTGAATTGGTTCTGAGTCCAAACCAAAAATCTTAGTACTGCTGAAACTTACAGTTTGCGTTACAAGATTTTTAATATTATTCTGAATGGAGTTTTTTGTCCTGTAAGTGTTCAATCCGACAACCAGTTTGTATGTCCTAAAGCTTGTGAACGGTGTAGCAGTTACTGAGTTATTTGTTTTTAAAGTGAGCGTGTTTTAGCCTTCCTAACCATTATTGAATTAAATCAGTATGTATCCATAATTTGTGGTGTGTTCAACCTTAAAATATAAGTCCCTGCTGTAGAACTTGGCCGGATAATAGTGTACGTAAAATATCCCCTGACACTTTGTTTGCATATCTACACGGATGTTCAAACGGCGTTTGTTGATTCTCTGTTACGAGCAAAAGCTGTCAATGTTGGCCACGAAGACGCTGCTTGTACTCATTTCGTAACATTTGTATACATGACTGATTAAATATTTAAGTCATTAAACGTTGTGTGGCTTGTTTATGATGCGTTTGTAGGCGGTATTGACATGAAGAACTGAAGTGACAGCATGATGGTGCCTAATGGTACTGACATTTCATCATCATCATCATTATCATCATCGTGCTTCTTGTACCAGATTTCTTAATGCAGTATGATAAAATCCGGCGTGCAGGATGTGCAGGGAAAGCTGTGCTGTTTAGTTGCTGGATGTCACGTTTGAGTGACTTGCGCTTACTTGCGTTCAGGAGATCCCCGTTTTGAGTCTCGGCCGGGAGATCTGCAATCAGCTGCCATAAAGTGTTCACGCGCGTTCGCAAAGTTACGAAAAGCGTCTCTTTGCTTCATCATGTCTGTATGCCTGTCCGTCCGCATGGAACAATTTGGCTGCCAACTGAACGGATTTTCCGAAACTTCGATATTTTAGTATGATTCGAAAATCTGTCGAGAAAATATGTTTCGTTAAAATCTGATAAGAATAACGGGTACTTCACATGAAGAGTAATATACATTTATGATGATAATCAAGAATGAGAACTGTTTCAGATACTTGTGGAGTAAACCAAAACACATGTTTTATGTTACATAACTTTTCCTGAAAATTGTGCCGTTTCTGAAATAATGTACAGCCGGACAGGGTACAGATAACAATACAGTACGGCGCATGCGCTTTGCATGCTTGGTAACTACGGCTACAAACACAGACTCAGAATGTGTAATATTTATTACTTTTCCTCGGCACTAGTGGGTACACGAACGCGCCCGAGTGTTACGTTATACGTACAACGCGTGTATTGTTAGTCCCTCCAGGCAATTACTAGACAAGTACCTTCAAGTATATCACGATCGCCTCCTTTTGAATCCTTAGCTTCATTCGTATTCATCCTGTCGTTCTTTTGACGCCGTGTAACCACAGTAAGTGGTTCAGAATTGTTTAAGTAACCCAACCTTGGAAGAAGACTGTACGACAGTAGAGACGTTTTAGCCATCGAGGGGCGCTTCTGCCATTCAAGTTGTTTTCCACTGTGTACTCCGTCTGATGTCTTGGACCTCCTCCAGTTTCAGGGAAAAGAAAATCAATAAAGAAGAAAGGGGATGTAAAAAAAAAAGAACAAGACCGTAAGAAGTATAAATCAAGATATGGGAATGAATTAAAAGTGTTTGTTTGACCGTAGAACCTACAAAGTAAACAACACCTCACTTCAAGCAGAGCGCAGGGAGAGTAATTAGTTGTTTATTGCACTGCAAATACCAGTAGAGGGTTTAAAACCAAATAAGGTCTTTGTGATTTTGAATGGCACTTTGTTGGCTACTGAAACATTTTACAGCGGACTACCAGTTACAGGTAAACGGGGGAGGCCAGTGATTGTCGTAACAGAGAATATAAACCCGATATGGATTTTAATAGTGTGTTTCCTTACATGTAATTCGTAACAGTTTTTTTGTGACGTAACAAATTATACTCCGATGTCAAAAGAAGAGGTAAAATTTGTACCTGTGCACGTCACAGAGGCGTGGGGGAGGAGTAATGGTGCAAGTCGTAACCACGGATCTAGGTTGAGATGAGTTGGCAGCCTCACGTCCCGGCCGCCTAGTCTCGATTCCCTTTACGTGGAAGTCTGGGTGTACCCAGGGCCGATCAGACATAACCTATTTAACAAATTCTTTCCGCACTGTTCTGTGTACCTCGCTATCCACGATGGTTCGCTTAGGGCACGCAGACACCAATATATTTCAGACGAGTGACATCCCTTCGTACTGGGAACCCTCGTGTTGATATATCGGCCCAGAAACCGGGTGTTCGTGATTTTTCTCAGTATTTCCAGGTACCTGCCGGGATGGCACCTCACGAACCACAACCCCCTCCTTCCACATCCTTTACAGTTATCCAACATTCGATGCTATATACACGTAGCATGACTGTGGATTGCTGGTAGCGACGTTAAGGAAACCAAGTACGAAGTGCAGATAGATTACAGACCTGTGTAATGCACCTAACGGCACTATGAAACATCGGATTTTTCCGTTAAAATTTATACTAGCTTATTTTAGTGCATACTCATTTATACTAGTTTTGTGAAAATTTGCATTGTTAGTTTAAATTTGATTGACGGACGGACTGACTGACTCATCGACCGACCGACCGACCGACCGACCGACCGACCGACTGACTGAGCGACCAACCCGCTCCACGTTTCTTCCGACTGCAGTTCTGGCGCATTTCGTGTTATTCAGCATGTTTGGCCTAGAAAGAAAAATATGGGACATCAGACTGAGGAAACATAGAAGTATTGTGAGTTCCTCGGAGCTAGAATGTTGTTATTGGTTGTGGTTCAGGTACTTTCGAGTTGGCAGACATCAGTAAGTCGGCTTAGATTTCCCTCCAGTTTGAGTACCCTGGAGGCTATAAGAATGCTTGTCGATTGAAATGCCAGTGGTTTCCACTGTGCGTCCACTTTGTTGACACTTTGCATAGATTGACACATCTGTCTCAGTGAGGCGAAACAGCACAAAGCTGGAATCCTTGCACAGTGAGAGAGAGAGGGAGAGAAAGTGGGTGAGAGAGAAAGAGACAGTTGTGTCCATTGATGACGACCTTTCTATTGATGTAACTTTTGTTCTCGTACGCAGTCGATTGGGTACCATGTTGGAGGTACCCCGTTGTGCATCAAATTACATTAGAGAGGAACTAATTGGTAATGAAAGGCTAAAAGACGCTGATGAATTTAAAAACGCTAAATTGTTATGGCTGTGAGTTGCGTCCTTTGCTTGGCCGACGAGCCACAGCGCGGTCTGTTTTTTCGCCTTTACCCTTTCTTTTCGATGACGTCGTATGTTGCACCAGGTGTGGACAGTTACTTTAGAGACAGGTTGGGCCTGTTTTAGAATAACTTTGGTACGGACTGCCTCGCGAATAAGAATACTTGATTCAAAACTGTTGACACTTTTCATGTGAATGCCAGAATAAGCAGCTCTTATTGCACAGAACAACGTTAACCGATTGACTTTTGTAATGGTGACAGCATGTCTTCTGTGAGCTAAGAATTGAATTACTAAATATTATTTAAATGAATCTTGGGCTTTAAAGGCTTAAATCCAACCCAATAAGTTTCTCTGCACCCAGCCAAGTGCCGACCAGGGATGAAGCCCTGTGCTTGCCTGGTCGAGGCTATCGTCTATGTCAGAGGGCAGTGGATATTTTAAATGACGAGGTGGTTGTGGCAGGGAGATACAGAAAAAACCTGGCCTATTCCTGAATTTTATATTTTTCTGACCCTGCATCCTGGTACGACTCTGGGTAAATGAACAACTTGATGCTCAATTACGTTTATTTAATACGTTTATTATTATAATCCTCTACATGTTCCGATCAACTCTGTGCTCATCATCAGGAGGTCAAATTGTATTAATACAGCATCTGATATAGTATTATCTGTAAGTGACTGTCCGGTATGCAGATTGAGAAGGAAATCCATTTCCTTCTCAACCTGCACACCAGATGGTCACTTACAGAGAATACTATACCAGATGCTGTATTAATACAATTTGACCTCCTGATGATGAGCACAGAGTTGATCGGAACATGTAGAGAATTATAATAATAAACGTATTATACTCGTATAACGTAATTGTGCATCAAGTTGGTCATTTACCCAGAGTCCTGCCTTATTGCTGTTTCGTCCACCAGGAATTTCACATGGTCACCAGAATTGAACCCGTGACTCCGCGGTGAGAAACCACCAACTGTCTGAGCTCTGGCACAGATATATTGTAATTTGATGTACATGTTAAGCTTAAAGATCTAAAACGCTCATTGAGCGGAAAAAGCCACCACAACGCATTGTGACATTAGAGAAACAGCTACAACGCGAAATTTCGTGTTGCGGCTGTTTTTAAACAACCGCAACGCGCTGTTGCATGTGAAGATATGCCATGATGCGAAAGTCGTGTTGTGGCTGTCAAAGGAAATGACCACAACGAGTTCGGACTTCATGAAAATACCACAAACCGCCGAGGAAGTGGCCTATCAACTAATGGACATCTTTTGTATGTTCGGTGCCCCATTCATACTGCAGAGCGACAATGGCCGCGAATTTGCGAACAAAATAATACAAAACTTGGCAGATATGTGGCCAGGAATGAAGCTCGTGCATGGAAAGCAGAGACATTGTCAAAGTCAAGGATCAGTTGAAAGTTCCAACCAAGATGTTGGAGACATGCTGGTTGTTTGGATGTCCGACAACAACACGAAAACCTGGCCTGAAGGACTATGGTTTATCCAAAGCAAGAAACACCGAGCCCTTATGAGGCTATGTTTGGAATGGCGCAGAGGATCGGACTTGGGGATTCTGTGCTCACTGCAGACATGTACTGTTCAACAGAAACAGAAGAAGAACTGGAGCAGCTCTTTAATGCAGGAATGAATAATGGTCGAGACAAGGAAGACGCCAACCAACAGAATAGAAAAGATGAAGATGAAAATCAAACCAATGACACTTTAGAAGAAACGGTAGAGAAGAAAGGCAACAAAAAAACTTTACTGTGTGATTTGTGAGAAGGAGTCATCAGGCGCTCGCAAGTGTTGAGTGTGTGACCAGTTTGTTCATGCTATTTGTGGAAGTTACAGTGAAGACAGTGACGGTTTCGGACTGAAAGTCACTGCAACCTCTGTGTAAGGAAGAATCGGATCATCATTGAGCGAGAAGGTGCAAAATCTGGTCATGAACAACAAGCTCAAAAAATGTTTTCTCTCTCCAACTCAAGACTTCCAGCAGTTGATACTGGGACAGACGTTGTGGTCCGGGTGCCTTACCTTGATCGAGGACGTCTAGCCCCCAGAAATGTCCTAGCAGTCGTCGATGTCAACTCTTCTGGGCTTTATCTGTTGGGCACGAAGGAAGGCCTACTTGAGCTGCTGTATGCTCGCAATGAATTCGCAGGTGCCGACAACAACTTCATCGAGGCACGTGATGTGCCCTCCAGTTCACTGTCTCTCCGGTCAGCCTCAGTGATAAGGTCTGGAAGTAAGAAGGGATTTGTAAGCTGCCATTGTAAGAGGTACAGCTTCGATAAAAGTGCAAATGTCTTTCGAAAAATATGAAGTGTAATTATGTCCTTCTAACAGCTCCTGCAAAAATGAACGAGCTTAGCCATTGTTCTTCATTAGGCCTACGTTACATGTATTATTTATCAATAAATTACTAAACTTATAAACAGTTCATTTAAAAGACATTTCGAGTTCTGGCTGTTTCTGTTATGCCACAACGCGTTGCGGCTGTTTAAAAAGAGCCACAGCACACAATTTCGCGTTGTAGCTGTTTCTCTAATGCCACAACGCGTTGTGGTCTTTTTTTCCGCTCAATGAGCGTTTTCGATCTTTGAGCATAACATAAATACTGCGTAGATGAACACAATCCAGTATAGGGGCAGTGTAGGCGCACTTGCATAGCATGAATTGGTAGCTTCTAATGTGAATCGTAAGTATCCCGTGTTGGTATTTAGTCAGGAAGTGTTTTGAAGGGAAAGTAAATGTGAACCTCTGCGTAATTAAGCACCACGCATTGAAGACGCATTGGAAATGGAGGTAAAGCTCCATGCATATTTAACGTCGGCATTGTGTGAGT
>Ga0123354_10017269_pt1 | contig 11307 bp, 8 predicted proteins | sample TergutLab28metaG_2_FD_97872 | JGI IMG/M metagenome (GOLD analysis project Ga0123354, IMG submission 97872) | Labiotermes labralis P4 segment gut microbial communities from Petit-Saut dam, French Guiana - Lab288 P4 | ecosystem: Host-associated > Arthropoda: Insects > Digestive system > Gut ... | reverse complement strand
TTGAACATCAATTTTTTGATTTCAGGATCCGTGCGAAGTATCTCCTCCCCCGCCCTTTGTGCGTCAGCGCCGGGAGCCGTACCGGCGTTTTTAATGCCGTATGCCAGCCGATAAAATACAGGCGGAATTTTCCAGCCGCCGCGGTATCCTGTTTTAAGAGGGTCGTTTACCACAGCAGCAAACTGCGCCTGGTTAGATTGAAAAACCCTCGGGATATTTTCGTAAAATCCGCCGCCGGTTATGTGGGCCATGCCACGTATTTCAACCTGTTTCATGAGTTCCAGGATCGGTTTAACATAAAGCCTGGTCGGTTCAAGCAGAACCCTGCCCAGCGGCATACCGCCGAAATCTTCATCAAGATCGTTTATGATTTTGCGGATCAGGCTGAAGCCGTTGGAATGTACGCCCGAAGATGCAATCCCCAGCAGCGCATCGCCTTCCCTGATCTTTGTGCCGTCAACAATGTTTTTGCGGTCAACAATGCCTGCGGCAAAACCTGCAAGATCGTACTGATCATCGGGCATTACCCCCGGATGTTCGGCAGTTTCGCCGCCAAGGAGCACGGCGCCCGTTTCGCGGCAGCCGGCAGCAACACCCTTCACCAGTCCGGCTGCGATGGAAGCGTTGAGCTTTCCGCAGACAAGGTAATCCAGAAAAAAAAGCGGCCGCGCGCCGTGGCATAATACATCGTTAACGCACATGGCGACACAGTCAATGCCCACGGTATCATATTTTTTCAGCCTGAATGCAATTTCAATTTTGGTCCCGACCCCGTCGGTTCCTGCAACAAGCACCGGATCTTCCATCTGCGGATCACCGGTTTCCTCCAGGATTTTTTTAAATTCATTTAACGAAAACAAACCGGCAAAACTGCCGATACCGTTCAGTACAGCCCTGTTCGATGTTGAAGCCGCAAGATCTTTATATTTTTCAATTGCCCTGTAGCCTTCTTCTATATCAACGCCGGAGTTTTTATAATCCATAGCGCAATGTTAACAGGGAAAGACTTCAGTTTCAAGAATATACAGAAATGAAGGAGACAAGTTATTGATGACTTGTAACTTGACACCAAAAAAAAATGGCCTTAAAATTGCTTCATTGTAAAAATGGGTATTTTTACAAAATTGAGGAAAATTTATGTTTTTTATAAGTCCTGTAAAACAGTAAGGAGAAGAAAAAATGAAAAAAGTTTTTGTAATGTTTCTGGTGTTCGCCGTGGTAAGCGGCGTATTTGCCGGCGGCGGTTCCCAGGGGCAGACATCGTCGGCGCCAGCCTCCGCCCAGAAAACAGTCAATTTCTGGTATGCAGATTCTGACAATATGGGGCAGTATGTGCCTGACGGTTTCGCTGATAGGTTCCAGCAGGCATATCCGCAATATACGTTAAATGCCACCAAAATTTCCGGCACTGCAGCGGATCTTGAAACACAATACAATTCTGCCAAGATGAGCGGCAATTTACCGGATTTGTGTTTCCTGACCCTCACATCTTTCATTTCACTTGGTACATCAGGTAATTTTTATGATATCAGCGGGCCTGTAGCTTCCTGGACCGACAAGAGCAATATCATGACCGCGGCGCTGGATACCGGATTGATCCAGGGAAAATACATGGGAGTCGGTATGGTTCCTGCGCCAATAACATTCGTTTACCGGACAGATATGTTTGAAAAAGCCGGATTGGATCCGAATAAACCACCGACAACCTGGAAAGAATTATCTGATTATGCTCTTAAACTCACCATCCATGACGCTCAGGGCAACATTGTACAAGGCGGCCTGGATATCCCTTCAATCGATTATTTCCTTAATATTAGCGAGCCTTTCATGCTGATGAATGGCGCCAAGGTGGTAGATGAAGTAACGGGCACACCCTATTTGGATGACCCGGCTGTTATAGGAACACTGGATTTCCTTTACGGACTTTATAAACAGGGAGTTTCTCTGCCCTTTAACTGGCAAAACGGGAATACCATCCCTTTCATGAACGGTACCTCTGCAATGAGTTTTATCCAGGTAAACCAGTACCAGACGCTGATTACCAACAGGCCCGAACTTAAAGATGTGGTAAAGATTGCACCGCCGGTTCAAAACAGCAAAAGTGCAGCGTTTTGCGGTTACCGCCTGCTGACGATTCCGGCCGAGAGCAAAAACGTTGACGGCGCTTTTTCGCTGATAAAGTATCTAATGACTGGACCGGAAATGACTATCCGGATGAATACCTGCGGACTTGTGCCGGTCAGGACAGATATGAAAGATGCCTATATCACAGCAAACCCCGAATATGGTCAGCAGGTGATGGATACCGTCGCGGTTGGCAAAGGCGCATTTATTGTTCCCTGGGTAGCGAGTCTCTATAAATTCTACGGTCCCGCTTACGAGGCTATAATGCTGGGACAGCAAACCCCCGCTGATGCAATGAAGCAGGCACAGCAGCAGCTGGTCGCTGATATCAAGAACTACTAAATTTGTCTGTCCATAGTGTTGGACCAAATATAACTATTTATCAATACTGGGGATGTCCGGAAAGTATTTAACTTTTCGGGCTCCCTGGTGTGATATAAAAGAAAGGATATGGCCAAAAAATCTGCTGCCCAGGATAAAATAGGATATTTGTTTATCTCGCCGTACTATATATTCCTGATTGTATTTATCCTTGTGCCAATTTGCGTGAATTTATACTTAAGTTTTACCAATTATAACCTGAATGTAATGGATTTTATAGGTTTTCGTAACTATACCAGGATGTTTCAGGATCCTGTTCTTAAAGTATCCCTGGTCAATACCCTCGTTTACACTCTTTTTACGATGATTTTTTCTATTGGTGGCGGTTTGATAGTCGCGTTAATGTTGACCGAAACCGGAAGATGGATAGGCGTTTTCAGAACAATGATTTTTTTACCTTATGTTATTTCAATGGCATGCGCTGCGATGGTATGGTTATGGATTTTTGAGCCAGGCTTTGGGCTTCTAAATCAAATTATTATTAATCTGGGAGGAAAGAGCTTAAATTGGGTTTATGACAACAAACTTGCAATGGGATGTCTTGTGGCCGTAAGCTTCTGGAAACTTATTGGATATAACATGGTCATTTTTACCGCAGGCCTGTTAGCCATTCCTTCCCAGCTCTATGAAGCTGCTACGATCGACGGCGCCGGCAGGCTCAGGCAGATATGGAGCATTACACTGCCAATGCTGCGCCCAACCACATTTTTCCTGGTAATAACTGGGTTCATAAATAACTTCAACGTATTTGAACTGGTAAACATTCTCACAAACGGCGGGCCGGTTAATTCTACAACAACGATTATGCATCAGGTATACATTAACGGTTTCGTTCTTTTCAGATTTGGCTACGCATCTACGATAACTGTCCTAATCCTTATAATCGTCGCTGCAATCACCCTGCTAAACTTTCGATTTATGAGCAAGGGGCAGGATTTGGATTTGAGTTAGGATTACGGATATTAATAATTTAAACACGCGGGATCATAAATGGGAGGCTGGCTGCTGATGTCAAGCAGAAAATTAAGTTATCCGATTGTTGCGTTTATGGCGGTTATGTCTGTTTTGATGATTGTACCGCTGCTGATACTAATTTCCACTGCACTAAAAAGCCTGGGTGAGATTAGTACACGCGCCGGACTACTGAGATTTTTTATACCCAAACAAGTGATCTTTGGAAATTTCAGGGAGGTGTTTTTACAGGCAAACTGGCCAAGGTATTTTTTAAACAGTGCTTTGGTGACTATACTTACCGCCCTCATCAGCGCATCAATTAACTCCGTCGCAGGTTATTCTTTTGCAAGGCTGCATTTTAAGGGAAGGGATATTCTTCTTATTTTCAGCATGATCGGACTAATGATCCCGCCGCAGGCAACTATTATTCCTGTTTTTTTTATTTTGAAAAATTTTCCGCTGGCCGGCGGCAATGATATATTTGGTCATGGCGGCACCGGCTTCATCAATACCTACTTCGGCCTGATGGCGCCTTATCTTGCCGGATCCTTTGGTGTATTGCTCTTTCGTCAGTATTTCCTAAACTTTCCGCAATCTCTGGATGATGCAGCCAAAATTGACGGGCTTAACCGTTTTAAAACTTTTATCAGAATATATACGCCTTTGTCAAAACCGGTTTTTGTATCGTTGATCTTGCTTAAAGCTACACAAACATGGAACGATTATACCTGGCCGCTGATCATAACAAATTCGGTTAATATGAGAACAGTTCAGATAGCTTTGGTCATATTCAAGAACGATTCAGAAATAAAATGGAATTATTTAATGGCCGCTACTTTGGTTATAATGATACCACTGGTGGTTCTGTTTTTGTTTGTTCAGCGTTCCTTTGTTGAAGGGATCACAACTACCGGTATGAAAGGCTGAAAAAACAGCAGTTGTCGGTACAGGAGTGCTTATAGTGCATAAGCTGTCACCCAATGAGAACATAAAGATAATCAAAGCTGTTGTCCGCGAAGAAGGAGATTTTCAATGAAAAAACCAAATATAATAGTATTCTTTTCTGATCAACAGCGTTTTGATACCCTGGGATGCAATGGACAAAAACTGGATATTACACCCAATCTGAATGTTCTTGCAAATGAAGGGATCAATTTTTCACATGCCTATACGGTACAGCCGGTATGCGGCCCTGCGCGGGCATTGCTTCAAACAGGTCTTTACCCTACTGAAGCAGGTTGTTTCAGGAATGGTATTTCATTGCCAACCAACATTGCCACTTTGGCAGGCAGAATGTGCGGGGCGGGTTATCGGACAGCATATGTGGGTAAGTGGCATCTCGCATCTGATTCCGACGGTCCCAATTATCAAACTACGGCTGTCCCTGTGGAGCGGCGGGGAGGTTACAACGACTACTGGATGGCCTCGGATATACTGGAATTCACTTCTCACGGTTACGGAGGCTATCTGCACGACGGTAACGGGAACAAAGTCGAGTTTTCGGGATATCGTGCCGATTGCGTTACAGACTACGCGCTTCTTTATCTGGATCAGCGTTCCGCCAAAGAAGAAAGGCCGTTTTTTCTGTTTCACTCGCTTATCGAGCCGCACCACCAGAATGATCATAATTGCTTTGAGGGACCTGAAGGGAGCCGCGAAAAATTTAAAAATTTTATCCCCCCTTCTGATTTAAATCCAGGCGAGGGTGATTGGGAAGAACAGATGCCGGATTATCTCGGTTGCTGCCATTCTCTGGATAAAAATCTTGGGCGTGTTGTCAAAAAATTAAAGGAAAGAGGTTTATACGATGATACTATTATTATTTATGCCTCTGATCATGGCTGCCATTTCAGGACAAGGATTAATGATTGTACACCGGGCGGATACGATGATTATAAACGAAACTGTTTTGAAAATACCATCCACATTCCGTTGATAATAAGGGGGCCTGGTTTTATGGGCGGGAAAACCGCAGACAGGCTCGTCAGCCTCCTGGATTTGCCAAAGACCATTGTTACTGCCGCCGGCGCTGACAGTATGGGCATGCGTGGTGAACCTTTACAGGACGTTTTTACTGCGCCGGAATGGAAACGCGAGGTGTATATTCAGATTAGTGAATCCTATGTCGGGAGGGCTTTACGGACAGAGCAATACACCTATTGTGTATACGCACCTGATAAAAACCCGAATACGGATAGTTCGGCAAAAGAGTATACAGAGCGCTACCTGTTTGATAACAAAAAGGACCCTGATCAAAAAAACAACTTGATTCACATGGCCAATTATAACAAAATAAAAGCAAGATTGAGAAAATGCCTGATTACTCTTGCCAGGGAAGCGGGAGAAGGAGAAATCTCAATTAAAGCAGGTGAATAAAGGTGGTTGCCATGACTAGCAGAGAAAGAATAAAAGCCGCTTTGACCGGTAAGCCTGTCGACCGTCCGCCGCTGAATCTGGGGCCAAAATTCAAAACATTCGAAAATGAACTCCCGGATCATGATTTTTTATTGGGCTGGATGAAAGAAAGGGAATTTCTGGAACTGCGGGAGTATGTCAGGCCCTGGAGCGATTCTTATTGCGGTTTTGAGCCGCCGCTTTTCAACCGGTACATGATGGTTTCGGCAAACCGGATAAGTACCGAGACGAAAAATGTTTCATCAGATAAACGAGTTATTACAGGAACCATTTGTCTGCCTGATGGAAACGTTTATTATGAAGATCATCAGACAAGGGGGTTTGATACCAGTTGGCATGTTGCCGTGCCGGGTGATGATTTGAGTGCACTGGATAGAATGATCTCCGCTCCATTTGAAGTACATGAAGAATCGGTTCGGGAAACGATCCGCAGATTTGAGGAATTGGATGACAAGCTGGGGGATAATGGTTACCCGAATCTGTTTCTGCCTTCACCCGCAGTAGCGGTATCACAAGGTATGCATCTTGAAAACTTTCTGGAATTATGCTTTTCAGAACCTGAAACTGTGCATAGTTATTGCAAAGAAATTACCAGGAGAATCTCAATTTGCATTGATGCACTGTTTTCGATGAAAAAATTTGATTGTGCGGTCATTTTTGGAGGTTCAGAGCAGTTTACCCCTCCAATGATGAATCCCAAATCGTTTGATGAATTTGTGGTACCATATGAGGGCGAGCTTGTAAAACAGCTCAAAAAGTATAATATACCGATCGAATGCCATTGCCACGGTAAAATTTCGTATGCGTTGGGCAGTATCATAAAGATGGGGTATGACGCTACTGATCCGGTTGAACCACCGCCACAAGGTGATATTACTTTCAATGAAGCCCGTAAAAAAGCCGGTGATAAACTCACCCTGGTCGGTAATATAGAAATTGTAGAAATCGAAAATGGAACACCTGAACAGATAAAAAAACATATCCGGGATATATTGGCTGCCGGTAAGGACAGGCTAATCATTGACGATGCCGCAGGGCTTAGGCAAAAAATAACAGAGAGAATGTATTTGAACTATAAGGCATGGATTGATGCGTATAGGGAATATACAATATAACATCGGCCAACAGATATCTTGTCATTTACAGTCATTAGGGGCAAAATATACAATAATGGCTTCAGAACATAGGAAGAACAGAAGGTACCGGTCAATAGCAAAGGCCGGGATTAACGGCGCCGATTACGGGGAGATTCTGCTTAAGGATCTGAGTATTACCGGATGCTGCCTGGAAAGCTCTGTAAACATCGATATTAAACCGGGAATGCGGTATAAAATCGAAATTGTTCCGGAAGCCGCTGCAGATATTGGCAATTTTGAACTTACCGCCGAATCTATATGGGTACACGGCGGCGGGTATTCCACTGAATTCGGCTTTTTTGTAGTAGAATCTCCAAGGGGCAGACTTTTTCAGCGCTATGTTGATTATCTGGCATGGCGTTCGGAAATAGGTACTGCGTCCTGAACCTGCCCAAAAAACAATAACACAATGAAGAATTTGCCGGGCCGGGTTTTTCAGACCATACCGGGTTATGAAGATCATCTTGCCCGGGAACTGGAATTCAGGGGCGTACCGCTGTCCGGAACGGAAAATTGGGGGCCCCTGCTGTACTCCCCTGCTGCCGGAGTTCCGGTTTACTGGAATCAGAATACATGGCTGAATCCGGTCCTTATTGAATTTGATTCCATTAACGAAGCTGCCGCAGCGCTGCGCGGAATGGGCCGGAACTGGGCGCCCTGCCTTTTTACCCAATACAGGCGTGGAACCCTGATCAAATCAAAACTGCCTGGTCTGCCTGATAAAAAACACCGTTTCCCCTGGCTGCTTCCTGATACGCCAATGGGGGCCTTTACCCTGCTGGATGATCACAACCTTGTTGCAAGCGCGCAATGCTCAAGCCCTTTTCCGGGCGGAATCATCGAATTTGAAGAAGACAGGGAAGGTCCTCCAAGCCGGGCCTACCTGAAATTATGGGAAGCCATGACCCTGTGCAGAAAATGGCCGCAGACCGGGCAAAGGTGCCTGGACGCGGGGGCAAGTCCGGGGGGCTGGACCTGGGCACTTTCAAGGCTGGGCGCCGATGTTCTGGCAGTAGACCGTTCTGCCCTGGACGAAAAAATCAGCCGGCTTGAAAATGTGGAGTACCTGAAACACGATGCCTTTACGCTGCAGCCGCAGGATACCGGAAAACTCGACTGGCTGTTCTGCGATGTTATCTGTTATCCGCCGCGCCTTTACGAATGGACAGAAAAATGGCTTTCCAGCGGTCTATGTGAAAATTTCATCTGTACCATAAAAATGCAGGGAGATGCCGATTTTGAAACAACGGAGCTTTTTACGAAAATCCCGGATTCCCGCATAATTCATCTGTGGCACAACAAACACGAACTTACCTGGATAAAGATTAAACCATCAGACCAACTTCAGAACCCTGTCAGTTCCTGAAAAACATACAATATAATTTTTCCCCATTGTAATAAAAAACCAGAACGGATAATATACAATTTAGTATTTTTTAATTGATACCCGGGCACAGGGTTGGATATTTTTGTGCTTTTTTGAGAGGATCCTTATGTCCCACATTGAATGGCTTTGGAAATACTTAAAGGGGAGAAGAGGCCGCCTGATTGCCGGTATCGTATTGTCGGCTGCTTCTTCCGGAATGATAATTATCAATCCCATGCTTTCACAGAAACTGATTGATAATGTGATCATTCCGGCAAATACAAAACCACTGATTCCATTGCTGGTAATAATGTTCATCGCTACTGTACTCCGGCTGTCAATGCGTTACGCAATGCATATGTGGCTTGAATCGGAAAGCAATATTGCCATGTCGGGAATACGGCACGACATGTTTGATATTACACAAAACCAGGATTACCGATTCTGGGGTAGATTCCCGACCGGAAACATGATGACCCGTATGACCCAGGACCTGGACAGGCTCCGCTATACGGTATCCTGGCTTTCTTTCAGTCTTGTTGATTCGGTTGTAATGTTTCTCTGCTCCTTTACATTCCTGCTTTTCATAAACTGGCAGCTTGCGCTTTGCCTTACGGCGGTTACGCCCTTTATTCTTCTTGTAAGCCGCAAGTACCTCAAGATAATACGGCCAAGGTTTACCTTGCTCAGGCAGAAACTGACCAGCCTTGGTACGGTGGTAACGGAAAACATTGACGGCAACAGGGTCGTCAAGGCTTTTGCCAGGGAAGATTATGAAATTGAAAAGTTTGAAGTACACAACGCCGAATTCAGGGATGTAAGCTGCCAAAATGCCGTTATCGCTGCCAAATACAACCCAATAATGGAAGGCTTAAGCCAGGTGCTGATAATCCTGACACTGATAATCGGCGGAATATTCCTGATAAAAGGCACTCTGACTCCGGGCGAGTATCTGGCCTTCTCTTCACTTACCTGGACACTCTCAAGTCCCCTGCGTATGCTCGCCACAATACTGGCAGACCTGGAACGCTACAATGCATCGGCTGTCATGCTGCGGGAAGTACTGGATGCGCCGGAAGGTATTTCGGATACAAAGGAATCAGTTGAACTGACAGCGCGTCCTGCCGGCGGCATAGAATTCCGCGATGTCAATTTTTCGATCAACGAAGCTTCCATACTCGAAGATATCAGTTTCAGGGTAAATCCCGGAGAAACACTGGGCATTCTGGGAAGCACCGGTTCCGGGAAAACATCACTGATAAATCTCCTTATACATTCATACGAACCTACTTCCGGCAATGTACTTCTGGACGGAAAGGATTTGGATAAATACACCCTTTCATCCCTGCGCCGCAATATAGGACTCGCCACCCAGGACGTTTTCCTTTTCTCTGAAGCCGTAAAGGGCAATATAGCCTACGGCAAACCCGAACTTGATGAAGAAACCATTGTCAAATGCGCCGTTCAGTCGGATTCTGACGGCTTTATAAGGGAGATGGAAAACGGATACGACACGCTGGTCGGCGAACGCGGAGTCGGTCTTTCAGGCGGCCAGCGCCAGAGAATAGCCCTGGCGCGTGCACTGGCCGTTTCCCCTTCAATCCTGATACTGGACGATACTACTTCCGCTGTAGACAGCGAAACCGAACAGTACATTCAGGAGAAACTGCAGAACCTTGATTTCCCCTGTACAAAGATCATTATAGCCCAGCGTATTTCTTCATTCCGCGGTGCGGATCAGATCCTGGTAATGGACAAGGGAAGGATTATCGAACGCGGAAAGCACGAAGAACTGCTTGCGCTGAAGGGTTTTTATTACCACATCTGGAGCCTCCAGTACGGCGCCGGTTTTGATACGGCGGAGGCAGTGTGATGTCAAAATCCAAAAAAGACCTTGTACAGAAAACTTACCAGAACCGCAACCGGTATGATGAAGATGAATACCTGGACGAGAAGGTAAGCCTTTTCAACCTCAGGCGCTGCATCAAGTACGTTGCGGGGGTGCAGAAGAATCTTGGCATTGCCCTGGTTCTGAGCGTCTTCGGAAACCTGGTCGGGCTTCTTGGCCCCCTCTTTATGCAGCAGGCAATGGATCAGGCAATTCCGAACAAGGATTACAAGCTCCTCATTACGCTGACCGCCTATCTGACCGCATCAATTGTAATCAGCATACTCCTTGGAACGATCAGGAACCTCCTGGTTGCAAGGGCCGGCGCCAATATAATACACGACATAAGGGCTGACCTGTTTAAACATCTCCAGAAACTGCCGTTCACATTTTATGACAGCCGCCCGCACGGCAAAATTTTTGTACGTGTAGTGCCCTACGTCAACAGCGTTTCAGATGCCCTGTCCAACGGCATCATCAACTTCGTAATTGAAGTACTCAACATATTTTTCATAATATTTTTCATGTTCAGGGTCAGCCCCAGCCTCGCGACGGTTACCATCCTGGGCCTGCCCGTTCTGGCAATTTTCATCTGGAGCATAAAAGCCGCCCAGCGCAAGGCATGGCAGAGGGTTTCCAACAAGAACTCAAACCTCAACGCCTACATCCAGGAATCAATAGACGGGGTTAAGGTAACCCAGGTGTTTGACAGACAGAAACGTAACATGGATACAATGGAATCGCTGTCAGACGACCGCAACTACGAATGGATGCGCGCCAACTATATTTCAAATACAACCTGGTTTTCCACAGAAACAATTTCGCAGATCGTGTTCTCGTTCGTGTACATAATGGGCGCCTACTGGATGAACCCCATGGCCACATTCGGCATGCTCCTTGCAATGGGAAATTACGCATGGCGTTTCTGGCAGCCAATTATCAACCTTGCAAACATTTACAATACCTTTGTAACGGCAATGTCCTACCTGGACCGTATTTTTGATACCATCGCCGAACCGGTAATGATCAAGGACGCAGAAGGC
>Ga0123354_10017268_pt1 | contig 11307 bp, 6 predicted proteins | sample TergutLab28metaG_2_FD_97872 | JGI IMG/M metagenome (GOLD analysis project Ga0123354, IMG submission 97872) | Labiotermes labralis P4 segment gut microbial communities from Petit-Saut dam, French Guiana - Lab288 P4 | ecosystem: Host-associated > Arthropoda: Insects > Digestive system > Gut ... | reverse complement strand
TTACAAGAACAACAAATCATAAAGAAAAGTACCAGGAATAAAATTTAAAAACAGAAAACCGACAAAAATGTAAAAGGAGGGGGGGGGGGGGGTTGAGTGGATGACCGAAGAAAATATATACGTAGCTTCCGACAGATAAATCTGTCGCGACGCAAAACACGATAAATGGACAGTCGACAGTAGCCTACTCCATTCTCCAATACCCCAATTACAATAAAGTCTACTCTTACAGCCAGCCACTGTGGTGTTAACGATACACAATGTCCGAAACCAAAACTCGAGGGTTTTGTAACGTAATGAATACTGACACAGAAGAATGCACACAAAGAATCATTTGCACAACACATCAAGTTTAACATGAAACCGTCAAATGCACTCTTGCACAGATGTTTGTATTACAAACGAACTAAGCTAAAAAAGACAACATGTAACAAAAGCGGAATACGAACTGGTACAACTCAACACGCCCTCCAGTCACACCGCGACAAATAGTCAAACTAATACGCTAGCTCCATCTCCATTTCGGCTACCAACGAATGTCCGGTAGTGACGCTTTAGACCCGGGCCCGAGCCAGTAAGCCGGGAGGTCCACATGGGAGCATTGCAACCACTAAAAATCATTCAAGAGTTGCAATCACCCAGAATCACCTGACATCGCGAATCTTCAGCTTGTCGTGGCATGTGTCTGGCACCTTAGGCTGCTGCTGGGAAAGCTGGCGCCGCTTTATATCATCCACAAAGCACGCTACTGTGATACGTATAGCTGGCTATTCATGAAAAGAGTATGCGCAAGATATATTTATTATATTTATTTATTTACTGCAATTGGGTTGTTACCCGGTGGCAGTGGTTATTTTACACGTAAACAAAACATGAAATTGGTTACTACTAGATTTAAGTCGGGAGGGCTACATAAGAAGCATGTAGTGGCAACTTGGAATCTTGGGAACCATCTCAGCATTTGCTTATAGACACAGGAAAACCAAGAAAAACCTGTGTCGAGATGTTTTGAGCAACGTTACAGAGCGTACAGCGTAATTAGTGTTGGTTTTGTGGTCCTGACAAAGGCTCTTGTCGCCTATGCATACATTATATATACAGACCTACCCGGTTATAACATCATTTTACGCGACACTTCGCCTGTAGCGTCAGATATTGTGGTACCAATTAACTCCTCACTGATAACCTTAACATTACACTCCTCGGTTATAACGACACAACCTTTCGAGACTTTATACCCGAGTTCAACTCTGTGTGTGTGTGTAATAGCAGACCATATAAAGAAGGTATGTAGGTATGTGCACCCACACTGAAAGACGCTGCACCCACTGTCTGGCTAGTGGCCTGCCTGTGCAGCAGTAACTCTCGGATGTACCACCCTCGACACAGATTGTCTTTCAAATAATTCCACAGAAAAAACCACGCAATGGGCCCACCTCGCCCGACCCAACGACACGGAACGTGAGCATATAGAAAATTACACACCATACGGAAGAAATGTGATGTACTATGATGACTGAAAATGAGACTGTCGATGTTTTGAGTCGGAGGTAGTGTTTCCAATCATGTCGCAACTAAACACCACCCGCTACCTAACTTATCCTCAGACATAAACGCCAGTGACTATGTTACACACTAGTCCACACACACACACTTTTGCACTATCATGTACGTGTTTGGTGACGTGTGACGCTTTTAATAATCCTCAGATCTTGCAAATGTGGCTGCTCGGTGTAAGGGACGTTTTGAAAGTGACCCCGTCTGTAAAGGCAACGCGATTGAGGTATTCAACATTATGTTCCAAGACACTTGGGTCAAAGTTTACCCGTTTCTGATGTCCCGCTGCTTTAATCTGCTGTGAAGGGGAACGTTAAAAGTTCTCCCTGTTAACATGCCATGAAGGCGGAGAAGGTGGTACGGGTAACTCTACTCTGCCTTGACCTCGGCGCCGGATTGAGGGTGGGTGGTCAACGCTACGCTCCGTTGATCTTGTACGAGTGGTATTTTACGCGCACGAAAGCGCACGTGCTTTTGCAGAAACATCACGTCTGTTTCACGGATTTCTTGGAGCTTCGAAGAAAACCCCACGTCTTATACGTTCTCGGCTACATACCGTGGTGGTAGGTCTTCGGGCGATATAAATAAAGGTAAATTAGTCCCATTACAGGCCCGAGGTGCCCAGAGGATTTCAGGAAGTTAAGGTTCACATATTACGTGACAATGGCCCAGAATGGTGGTAAGGTCAGCCTTACGTACCGGCCGCTTTAACCCTCAGGAAATACTCCTAGTACTCATTTCTGTTCGAGGATGATGATTCGACCCCAGGGCCATAGTGCGATTGGAAGTATTATGTCAATGAAAAATTCCAATGACACCATCTGGAACCGAACCGGTGACCTTCCGATTTGTAGCACAGCACCTTAGCCACTGTGCTACCGCGGTCCCCTTTCGGGTGATATTCCTTCCCGAAAACTCTGCCTGTATCGAACAAATGCTGAAGCAATTTCCGAGCTGTTTTAACGCTTCGATACTTACTTCTGCGGATATCCGCGACGAAACTTACGTTGTGCATGCTAACAGAATTCTGCATGATGGAACACACTGTGCCTTATCATGCGGAGATGCAATGACGCAAGCCTTCACGTACATAGCACGACTTATGCTTTCGGGCGGGGCAATGGAACGCTAACAGCGCCATCGAGCTCCATAACGAACTGCATCCCGTTGCACAGTTAGTACAACAAAACTTGGCATGTTTTCCCATTCATTGTATGCAGCACGGTAAGTTCGTGGTGGGCCTTCTACAAACACAATGTCGACGCAAGAACGCTGCCCTGGAGGACTGACTAAACGGTGCCATTCAGACAACAATGAGCCAGTGCCAACCCCGAAGTAACTCGGAAGAGGTCGGATTTCGCATACAGTACGTTAAAATGAGCTTAAAGGTATGGGCATTTCTGACGGACGAAGCAAACGTTTTGGCTTTGTGATTCTCCTTCCCAAGAACACAGCTGTCTCCTATTTGAACGTCTATACAAGTATGCTGCAGCCTCCTATACAACGGATACCGAGTTATTCTCCGGGGCACAACTACCGGGGCGTGGCGTTAACTCCCCACCCCCATCTAGCGCCGAGTTACCTCTACTCTTCCTCTGTGCCCTCACTGCAAGTTACAGGGTGAACTTACATTTACAAGCATTTAGATTATATATTTCAGTGGCAATGGCGCGCGAGAATATTGTGTTGTTTTCTTTCAATAGCTATTATCTCCATTCACATTCCTACACCCTATCATTAAATTCATGTCTCTCTCGCGCACAGCACGGCAAACGTATACGGTACGTCCTATACGAGCAGGTCGTTGGCAGAACTTAAATAGGACCGCAAGAACTGAATTCAATATCTACACAGCACCCCTGGACAAGCACAACGGCATGTCAGAAATTAATACATTCAATAAAACCTTTTCCGTAACCACAAAGTCTACTGTATTCCAGCCATTAGAACTACTCTGAAAAGTGTACTCTCCGCACCCATTCGCCTTCAATTAACATGTAGCGCGCTAACACACCACGTCTTCCCCATTACCCATAGGGAACGAACTGTAAAGAGGGAAAGTGGTACACCCCACACCTTTCATTCAATACGAAGGGAAGATCACGTGAAGAGGGACTCAAAACATGAAGCAGGCACATTTCAGTATATCTATGTATTAAAAATACATTTTGGTAGTACCTAAAAAAGGCCCTTCCAACAAAAATTTGTATTTTCTGACTACTAAAAAAGCGTACGGAACGTAGGATCTTCTAAAATGAAGCATGTGTTTACATGCCGTAAATACATGGTAGTCGCGTGGTCAAACAGGGTGATTCCCTAAATTTAACATATCGGGAGTTACTTAAAAGCATCTAGGCTGACCACTATTTCTCCTGGCGTCGCCCTCAAACTCGCTTCACCTGTTGCAGACCAGCAATCACGTCATATCCGCTCGTTATAATAATGAGATCAGCGAACCGGAACAGGAAGCTACACCCCTCACAACGAACCGAACATCCTTCGAGTAACGTCTTCTGTTACAACGGTGTGCCTGTCTTCGGTCTCATGTGGTCACTCACCCAAATGTCTCCTGTTTGTAGAAACCTGTTCTAACCAACGAGCCTCTCATGAACCCCTCGAAAAGTGCTACGTTTCTCACAGCCTTGGTGCTCTACTGATTACGCCACTAACGAAATATCATAGCATCTGGACGATGGGCCCCATACAGTAAAAACAAAAAGAACTGAAAAGCGCTGTGATTACTAGGGTTTCAATTTTCCTGAGATTGTCGACTGGTAAATAATTAGCTATGTTTCGGAGAATCGTAGTGACTTCATCTTCAGAGGCAAGCAGCCCAAGGAGCAACGCTGTGTAAACCTCTAATGTCGAGGTGATTCTTCGTTCTGGATGACCGATGAATCGTGGTTCGATTCCCGGCATGAGCAGGAGAGTTCTCTCTACTCCATAACATCCATATCGGCACCGGCGGCCCCCGGGCTTACATCGCTTGATTCTTCAGTGGGTACATAAAGGATGCTGCTGGCATTCCACCACTGCCCACCGCTGGGCCGGAACTTGGTGGCAGGACGCGAGCTGCTACGACTACATTTACACACCCGCCATGCTTACAAATGAGAGGGCTGAACGTGAATACAGATATATATGCTGGGGGCTACTCGCGGTGCCTGCAGCGAACCTCTGTGAACTGTTAACTGTAGGTCACAATAAAAAGCGTTATAACCTACCAAATGCCTTCACCTTTTATTCATGTTCCTCTTAGTTCTTCAGCAATACTACATAAACATCTTCCATATTTCCATCATTCACCGGTACTTAACATTTTAATACGGGAGAAGAGTCTGTAAGAAAAACAATTACGCTGCAGTGCACCAGAACACTATAACACCACACTCATGAACAACATGAAAATGGCTCTTATACATATTAACGTTATTTCAGTGTCAACAAATTCAATTAAATTACGAACGCATTAACGCTTTAACGCAGCCACACTAGTAGAAAAGACTTCGGGGCGCTTAATTTGCAGATACACATTCTTGCTGAAGATTAAAATTTCCTGAGGGCAGTTTAACCTTTGACTAACTTAGAAAAAAAAAAAAAGAAGAAGAAGAAGAAGAGGGGGAGCATGAAAAGGTGAACAACACTAACAGTGCTTTCCAAGAAAAACAGTTTATGAATAACAAGTTTGAAATGTCAACAGATTTGTCGAGGTTAAACATACTTCTAGACACCAGAGAATTTATTATTACGAAAATTTGTTACCCATACCCTTATTAACAATTGTATGCATGGCCATCAAGCCTGGTATGTTACACCACGTCTCTAAAAGGTAAGGACATCGATGGAATGTCTGTCCATACAAGTGCAGAGAAATCTGCCGGCTGTCTCTGCACCTCGGTGTGTGATCTGTTACAGTCTACACAGACATTTGCGTTTCGCAGACAGAGCCACAGTTGAAGTCGTAGGCCCGTTCAGTTTTGATTTTAAAATTACATTGGAATAAAACAAAAAAAATTCTAAAATATCAATGTTGGTATGCGATGTTATTTAGCCCTTCTAAGGGCGAAATTTATTACAAGAATATTTGACAGCTTGGTTCGTGCTTGACACAAAATACACTCGTCCCTTCTTACGAAGACCGATCGTTTGACGGTGTTTAGGGGCATAATCGCTGTTTACTTTGAATAATGTAACATTGAAGTGTAAGAAAACTGGGTAGCAGAGAATGTTCAATCACAGAGAACAAATGTTACTGGTTGAAATCCAAAGCAAGAGTGAGCAGCCAGGCTGGACGACTGGTAGCGCGGATCTGTGCCGCATATGAAATTTACATGAAAGGTCATCAGGTTAATTCCATACAGCAGAATCCTTGCCCAGGAACTAACAGTCGTCCATCTGGCCAAATAATACCCAACCTATCAGAAAGAGGAAAGTTCATTACTGTGCTCAAAAAAGCTGGCCATTTAACCTTACTCTGCAACAATCGTATGCAGTTTGCGAACTCGTACTATCTCGTTTACATCATTTTTAATATCATCCTCCCACCTTAATGTGACGTCTCTCTGATTTCACGACTGTGGTTGCTAATCGTAGGAATACGATTTAATTAACAGTAAAGCGAAATATATACACAAATACACAAAAATCGGAGAAATGAAGAAAAATAACTATGTGAATATTATGAAAGTGTATGTGGGAGTGGAGGTATAGTTCCACTCATTCTAACTGCGACACTAGATCGTGGTGAGCAGTCAGCTTCGTGTCCTAGTCGCATTACTCTCGGGGCAAGAGCCCTCGATTCCCATTGAACAGGAGGAAGGGTAGAGCCCGCAGTTGGTATGGATGCTATGAAGACGAGGAACATGACTTCCCCCTGCCACGTATCGAACCATGGTTCCTCGGTTGGTCACCCCCCAGTGCTGACTACGCGTTATCGGCTCCCCACCCACAGGAAATGATAGGCTTACAGGCATCATAAAATCAAACAAAATACAGAATATCCAGAAAGGTACTCCGCAGTTTCAGGAGGCTGTATTCATTTTACATACTGAAAATGAGCGTTAAAATGGAAGGTTAACTCAGAGGTCTGTCGCTAAATTTCCACGCGCCCTCCTTTCGTGGCACGATACATCCAGCCGACAACCAAATTCAACCCATGCTCACCTCCCCATCTCTGGAGCAGCTGCACTGATACGCCTTAAGACTTAATCTAAACTCAGTTGGCCATCTGTCCAATGCACAGCACTAAAGGCATAATCCAGCAATTACAAACGTGCAGTAAGAGTGAAATCTGGTGATTTCTGGAGCAAAGTAATCAGGTTCCACCTCTGATCAAACTTCAAATGATGGAAAATTTCGCCTTTAGGGTGTTACAAGAAGACGAATTTACAGTAGTATCTCTCACGATGGACTGCATGACAGGTTTCCTGGTTATTGGACGGTGAAGTAACTCCAGAGATGCCGAAGTGAATATGGGTTGAATATGTTATCGGCCAGACACCGCGGTAAGTTAAAAATAACGAAACCCTCTATGCCTACGTCAAATTGATCGTTCCTGATTAGACTTCCAGCTGTTAGGGGCAGTAACGGGCTTAAGAGAACCCAGCGTGAAACCACTACCATAATTGTATTGAGTTAGACACGCCGTTTGATTGTTATATGTACAAAAACTGCAGCGTTATCTTGGACCATTAATGAATAAATAAGTCACTAAAGAAGATTACCCATAAATCTCTCTCTCTCTCTCTCTATATATATATATATATATTGTGTGTGTGTGTGTGTGTGTGTGTGTGTGTGTGTGTGTGTGTGTGTGTGTGTGGTAGGTATAATTATAAAATAATTGCGCACTAAAAACCTAATTTTTCTGATCGTATTCAGAGAACCTCTATATTGCTCTTGGATGAAAAAATAGGGCGAAACTGTCAAAACGTGACGAACTGCTGGCTGGTTCCAGTCGGTAGTAGTTCCTCTACTCTCCAGAGATACCAGGGCAATTACAGCACTGTACCTATACACAGCAGGTACAATGTCTTAGTTTTCTGCTTCTCGCAGAATTCTCAGCTCCAGTGTTTCCATTGTTTTACTCTTTCATACAGTCTGACTGTATCCTGTATCAGTAAAAAAACACCGGGCGTCAGTAGCACTGCTGTTCGCCTGGTAACCGATCTACCAGCTAGTCTGATGGGCTGTTCCTGGTTTTTCCCCAGTCCCTCTAGAAAAATGTTACGGTTCTATAGAACGGATCATATATACTTCCACCTACACTCACATACATAATCTTGAATCACGTTGAGTAAGCCATAAACCAGGACAAAAGATCTTCTCACGACAAATGGCGTAGTACATCACAATCAGGCGAAGAAACTTTGTGCGGAAAATCTGTTTTTAAAGTTCACGATCGAAAATGTGCCTCTTTCTGACTCACTTAAGGTAAAAACATCTGGTTGGAGGCTATATATGTATCAGTTATATGACTGAACAGGTCACTTCAGCACACCAGCCAGAACTGCCTGCGTTTTGTGTAAGCTATTCACGTGTGGCAACAAATACGTTCTTCATAGCTTAATTCATGTTATCATTTAAAATTTCAGAACAAATACCAAAAGTGTCCGTTGTTGGCATATTACCTTTCAGGGTTGCGAATGATTTTGAAAACTCCGGGTTTGCTGGATAATTAACATCGCTTAGAGCTCACACAAGCTATTTTAAGGGAATTTTCGAGTTTACAAACAGCAGTTTTAAGACTTACCATCTTATTTCTAGAGTCGTTATTGTGGGGGCTCACAGCGGCGTAGAAGTCCTGGTCATCCAAATTGTAGTCGCTGTAGAGCGAGTCGAAGTCCATGGCTGGGACAGCTGAAAACACAATAAAACACCTTAGTTCGTTGACAGCCCTTGTTTGTAGTGTAGCCCTACACATCGCTTACTAACAAGTGGCAGCAGGCCTACAAATCTCTCATGGGCAATTGTGAAAACACATGTAAGACCGCGGATTCGAAACTTCTGGCATATGATATGGTGTCAATTTTCAAATCGTGACAGACATTTCGTGCTGCATGCATTATCGTCTCTTTGGACTACCCTGATAAGACAGACAGCAAGTTACTTCGAAGTGTAACTATTTACAAACTGAAACTGCGTCACATCCCACAGAACCAGTGGTTATCAAGACCACTATCAGAGCCTCATATGTCACACACGTAAAAACCATCCTCCCAAAGAGACTCTTTGTTCATGCAAGCCGCCTACAGTATTTTGGACCTACGAATAGATTCTCTCCGAACGTGTATCTGAAACGCACACAACTCAATACTGACGCGCCGAGACATCTTTTTGCATAACAGGTTGAACTCTGCCCGAAAACGTACAATATATATATATATATATATATATACCGTACATCCTGCCTCGGAAGACTCCCCCCAAGGAAAATGTCCCCAGAAATCATTCTGCGTCTTACCGCAGGCTATTAAGTACCCTGCTCATACTACGACGCGTCTTGTCGCTTACAGCGGTTTACGAGGCGGTAAATGCGGTCCTTCCAGCGTTCTAGAGTACTACTACAGCAGTATGCGTCGTCTCTGAGACCCTACGCACACCCCGTGTCTGTCTGCCCGTCCGAAGGCAAGCTCTTCAATCTGCTCCTGTGTCTAAACACCACGAATGCGTACGTAGACAGTAGTTACATCACTCGTAGCCTCAGCAACAGACTGGGGTCAGTGGTCAGCTCCACGCTTCTGAGTACTCTCCTCTGCCACGAGACGCGATCGTCCAGCCCAAAGCTAGCCATTTGACTGGACCGAGACACTTAAAATGCAAATACGTGGTTTACTAGTGTGTATGTGTGTACACACACACACACACACACATATATATATATATATATATCCCTGCAAGATCAGAACCCCAGGAGTGGCTTATCCTTACTGCAAGAGTAGTGTTTGACTAGCCCAAGAATGCAGTTGTCTACTGGGGTTCCAGAATATATGGCGATTAACAGAAAGGGAGCTTACAGAAACACAACCATTCGCCTTTCTTGGTGCCTTCAGAGCATAGCTATATGACAGTACCGTCGTCATTTCTGCAACCTTATATACCGATGGTAATTAAAACAAATAATTACGTCTTATACAGAACTTATTGCGGTGAACATAACCAATACGTACACTGTAAAACAATCGTGCACGTTCCCTGTTACGTTGGGCTCTCACGGTGATGAAAAACACAGTATTCTTTAACGTATGCTTACTGTCTTTCACACAGATCCTGCATATAAAGTATAGTAAGCATAAATATATAATAGTGCATTTGTTGGTGCTAGATTTTCACTTCACCATAATGCATGGAACAATGTAAAAGTCTCACGGTGGGGTTGGTAGGTTGGTAGACTCACGTCGTCGGGGAAGCGAACCCGTGTCAAAATCAAGGATAATACAAAGTAATGCCGGGTCATGAGCTATTTTATTTTTAGCGCTCCATTATGAATTTCCAACAGCTTGTAAGGAACTCACTCTGGATTTAGTCTCCTGAGTTTGGTGCTAAAGGTAAAGATAAAGTTCAGCCTAGAACAGGCCACGAAGGCCCAGAGGGGGAGTAGAGGTATAGCTATACTCTTTCTTTAACCTCGGCGCTAGATGGGGTGAGTGGTCAACGCCATGCCCCGGCCGCTTTACCCCCGGGAAAGAGACCCGGTACCCATTGTATAGGAGGCTGGGTGGGCCCCAGATCTGGTCTGGACGGTTGTGGAAAATCTCGCCCCCATCGGGATTCGATCCCTGGATCGTCCAGCCCGTAGCGAGTCGCTATACCGTCTACGCCATCCCGGCCCACCCTCAGATGTCGCAACTTAAATCGTGATAAAAAAAATGCTTTTCTGTTATAATCCCACACCAAATGTAAAGAAAATAATTAAGCATGGGCATGTTAGGCCACGTTCTTTTTCATGAATTAAGGATACATAACAAATAGTTCCTATTTCGCAGGGAACACACTCTTGTGTCCCTTAAAATGGATTACCAGTTAAAGCTGTTTAGGGAAGTAGGCACTATATACACTTCATCTACGAAACACAATGTGTGGGCAAAATGCAGAGTTTTCGAAATGTTAAATGTGGTGGTACATATAATAACCACTGTACTTTAAACGTTTAATTAAGCACGCTGCTATGCAAGACCTGCGAGTGTTTATCTTTCACACCACAATACAGCCGAAACTGCAATTTACTTTCAAGCTATCCGAAATTCTTACGACATCTAAATGCACTGCCAGAGCATTATCCATCAAGAAGCATAAATATGTGCCTCTTCCTGGGGAAACGGACATAAAACGTCCGTACTAGAAGAAAATGAATGGCTGGGTGGGGTTTTTACCCCTTGGGAAATTCCCCAGTAACCACTGGTTATACAACTGCGTCCCAGAACCAGTGCGTACGCAGCAGCGAACGGCAAAATCCCCGAGAATCAGATCTTCTGGGATAATATATCGCGTCACTGGGCAGTCGGTGCCCGACATTTCGAGGACACATAGATCCTTGAGGCCACTACTTTGCTCCGAAACGTCGCAAACTGATAACCTGCAGATGCGGCGTCACATAGCAAAAGAACGGAATACTCAACTACTCTCTCTCTCCGTGGCCTTAGTCCGCACGCGAACTATACCGACAGAGCGGCCGCCGCCGGTCGGCGAAGTTAGTGCCAACTTTTGCGGGTAGAGGGGTGTCACGTGGTCAGCGCAACGGGTCCCCACAGC
>Ga0123354_10017266_pt1 | contig 11309 bp, 8 predicted proteins | sample TergutLab28metaG_2_FD_97872 | JGI IMG/M metagenome (GOLD analysis project Ga0123354, IMG submission 97872) | Labiotermes labralis P4 segment gut microbial communities from Petit-Saut dam, French Guiana - Lab288 P4 | ecosystem: Host-associated > Arthropoda: Insects > Digestive system > Gut ... | reverse complement strand
TTACGCTTTGGCATCATAACATCAAGTACTATTAAGTCGTATTGACCTGCTATTGCGTAGTCAATTGCTTCCTGCCCATTGTATACAGTATCGCAATCAATTTTGTTATGACGCAAAATCTCTTCCAACATGTTTACCAGCGTCTTTTCGTCATCTGCAATTAAAACTTTCATTTGACCGTATCCTTCGCTGACCATTATGCCATATGATTTATCTTTGCGTAAACTTGTTATTTTATGCGAACAAAAAAATTGTAATGAATCTACCTTGAAACAATATTGAAAAATATAATTAGTAGTGAAATTAAAGAATTAGAACAAAGCGTATGGGCTATGGCTTTGGCTTGCTCTAAAATGTAAAGACTGCTAAATAAGAGTTCTTATATAATAGTTAAGTTTATAGTATATTTTAAGTCTAAATGAAACTAACGCAAAAAACACGAGTAATAAATGTCAGAGAAATCACCGTGACCGAATATCCATTGCCGGAAGATTTTCTTTACAACGCATTTTTTTTGCCACCTGGCGCAAAACATCCTTCCCGCAAGATTATTTTCAAGCCGGAAATGTTCGTCTATATAAAAGATTTCGGTAAAAAAGACGACTGCGGTGTAGTTGCAGAGCAAGATAGTGTGGCCGTAGGTGCAGCGTGGACACGAATCATCACTGCTTATGGTCACATCAACAATGATACGCCGGAACTTGTTATATCTATTCTGCCGGAATATTGCAGAGAAGGCATTGGCACCATGCTCATGACCCACTTATTTAAGTTGCCGCATGAGTGCGGTTATAAACGAATGTCGCTGTCGGTGCAAAAAAATAATCCGGCAGTACAGTTTTATAATAAGCTTGGATGTGAAATCATCTACAAAAAAATTGGATCATGCGGGTAACGAAGATGATTTTATGGCAGCAAAACAACATTATGGGTAGTTTTTCGACAGACTACACTGCAATATTAGTTTTTCAACAGGCCCTAATAAAATAATACTGTACAATGACAAACTTATAATTGTCTTTAACATGCAGGGCAAAGACGGAGATAAATTATCGGTTGATGAGATAATAAACGACCTTGAAAGCGATGAACTCTCAAGGTTCGGATATGAACAAAATGGTGGGCCATCCTGGAGTCGAACCAGGGACCTCACGCTTATCAGGCGTGCGCTCTAACCATCTGAGCTAATGGCCCTTGTAAAAACCGAATAACATTATAAAGTAATTAAGCTTCATAACGCAACCTGTATATTAACGCGCAACTAAGTTAGAAGTCAATAAAATTAAAAATAGCTGAAAAACTATATAACTCTGAACATAAAAAGACAAAACCCCGTTCTCACGGGGTTTTGGTTCTTAACAACCGAATAGCGGAAGGAAAAAAGTTTATCTTCTGTTCAAGAAGTAAACTATCGACCATAAGAGTAGAAATACTAAGTATTTCAAACTCCTTAGAAAGGAGGTGATCCAGCCGCAGCTTCCGCTACGGCTACCTTGTTACGACTTAGTCCCAATCATCGACCCTACCTTCGGCAACTGCCTCCCAAAAGGGTTAGCTCATCGACTTCAGGTATTGCCAACTTTCATGACTTGACGGGCGGTGTGTACAAGGCCCGAGAACGTATTCACCGTAGTATGCTGACCTACGGTTACTAGCAACTCCGACTTCATACAGGCGGGTTTCAGCCTGTAATCTGAACTGAGGATAGCTTTACGGATTAGCTCCGGATCGCTCCATTGCAACCTATTGTACTATCCATTGTAGCGTGTGTGTAGCCCAAGATATAAGGGCCATGCTGACTTGACGTCATCCCCACCTTCCTCCTCGTTTTACGAGGCAGTCTCGCTAGATAATTTAACTAGCAATAAGGGTTGCGCTCGTTGCAGGACTTAACCAAACACCTCACGGCACGAGCTGACGACAGCCATGCAGCACCTGTGAAAATGCCCCGAAGGGAGACTCTGTTTCCAGAGCTGTCATAAACATGTCAAATCTTGGTAAGGTTTTTCGCGTAGCATCGAATTAAACCACACGCTCCGCTGCTTGTGCGGGCCCCCGTCAATTCCTTTGAGTTTTAGCCTTGCGGCCGTAGTCCCCAGGCGGAGTACTTAAAGCGTTAGCTTCGGCACAGAGGGGGTCGATACCCCCTATACCTAGTACTCATCGTTTATGGCGTGGACTACCAGGGTATCTAATCCTGTTTGCTCCCCACGCTTTCGAGCCTGAGCGTCAGAAACAGCCCTGCAAACCGCTTTCGCCTCTGGTGTTCCTCCCGGTATCTATGCATTCCACCACTACTCCGGGAATTCCGTTTGCCCATGCTGCCCTCTAGTCTGACAGTTTAGAACGCAGTCTATCAGTTAAGCCGATAGATTTCACATCCTACTTATCAAACCGCCTACGCTCTCTTTACGCCCAATAAATCCGGATAACGCTCGCCACCTACGTATTACCGCGGCTGCTGGCACGTAGTTAGCCGTGGCTTATTCCTTGAGTACCGTCATTATTCTTCCTCAAGAAAAGAAGTTTACAATCCGAAAACCTTCATCCTTCACGCGGTATTGCTGGGTCAGGCTTTCGCCCATTGCCCAAAATTCCTTGCTGCTGCCTCCCGTAGGAGTCTGGGCCGTATCTCAGTCCCAATGTGGCCGTTGAGCCTCTCAGCTCGGCTACTGATCGTTGCCTTGGTAGGCCGTTACCTTACCAACTAGCTAATCAGGCGCAAGCCCCTCTCAAAGCACATTGCTGCTTTAATGATACAACTTATGTTGTAGCATATTATGCGGTATTAGCCCCGGTTTCCCGGAGTTGTCCCCCACTTTGAGGCAGGTTACTTACGTGTTACTCACCCGTTTGCCACTAAGCTATTTCTTCAGCAAGCTGTTAAAATAACTCCGTTCGACTTGCATGCATAAAGCATACCGCTAGCGTTCATCCTGAGCCAGGATCAAACTCTCCATACAAATTGTATGAACAATTTAATTAAAGCTCTTAGTTATAAAGAAAACTCTTTATGTAATTGTTTCTGTCTAAATTGACAGAGGTTCCTTCCGCTATTCAGTTGTTAAGGTATAAGTCGCCATTAGTGGCGACAAATAAGAATTATATCAGCTTTCGTTCCTCTGTGTCAAGCTGCAAAAGCTTAAATCGGTTTCTTTAACCAAGATATTTTCTTATTAATTTTAAAGCTACTCAGCTTCATTTTGGGCCGTCTGTTGAAACGACAAAGGGAATTATGCCATAAATAGACATGTGGGTCAAGATATATTTTACGATTGATAAACTTTTTATATGAATTTTTTAAAAAAATAAAATATATTTTGCCGCCAATACCTGCCGGTTTAGCAATAGTATTTATCTTCGCTAATTATATAACGCCAAAAGACAATTAAAGTTAGCTATTTATTAATGTATCTGACGATAATGCATCCTCGTTTTGCATTTTAGATGATTTTATTTCTTGTGCATAGCTTTTAACTTTTTTGTTGTAATAAACAAATCCGTACAGCAAAAGACCTAACGCTATAGTGGCGATAGTGCCAGACATAGGACCAAAAGCGTACACTTCTGTCACGCTACTATTAAATATTACGCCAGCTATCATGTTACCAATTATAAGACAATACCACAGTAACCAACCCAAAAAACAAGCGAGAAAACCATATTTAGCCCATTTTAGTTGATTTAACTTAAACTGCTCTACACTTGACTGTTTGCCGCCACTCCAAGCCATACGATTACCAAAAAAACCCAGCACGGTAACAATAACTATGTAGGCTATCATCATAAGATAAAAAGCAGCAGATACGAACCATTCATCATTAGAACTAAGAAAATTAGATGCGCCAATAATAAACGGGGCTAGTAATAACACTGCCCACCATTGACCATTACCCGGCCCCCAAAAAGCCGGAATTAGGAGAGCGCCCCAGTTCCAGCCGCTACCTGCTTCGTTAGCAGATACTCTTTTTTCCTCTTTACTCATAATATTCATAATATTTAGCTCCCGTTCTTCAATATGCTGCCTGCCGGATATATTATAATAATAACATATGCATTAACCAGCGGCTATATATATTCCTTAAAATGACATATTATTGATACTAAAAGCATTAAAATAAACGTAAAATTGTTTTAAAAAATGCCAAGGTTTGACAGTGTTTTGCAAGCAACATACAATTAGATTAAATCAATAGATTAGTAAGGAAGTAATTTTATATGCCAAATAATATGCAAGAATTTGCTAACGATATCGCCCCCTGGCTTAAAAAAGTTCAGGCCGACTATGCAGAAGTGCGTCTGGAAGAAGGCAAAAGTGGGCGCATAAGTTATAGAGGCAAGCTTTTAGAAGTAGCTTCACGCACAGCCGACAGCGGCGGTTGTGTACGTGCTTTATATAAAGGCGGCTGGGGATTTGTTAGTTTTAACTCTTTAGATGAACTTAGAAATAAGCTAAATGAAGCAGTATCTTTAGCCCATATGGCGCAAAAAGGACAAAAAAGCATTTTAGCCGATGTGAATGTACATCATCAAGATATAAAGCCCAACACTTCGGTTACTCCTTTTGATACACCTTTAGCAGCTAAAAAAGAAGTGCTTGATCAATATAACGAGATAATCTGGGAACATAAAGACTTGCAGACCAGTATGCTGGGCTACTATGAGAGCTGGAAAAAGAAAGTATTTTTAAATTCGCAAGGTTCATTAATAGCACAGGAGAGAGCTGACGCCACTTTATCTATGAGCGCTATTGCTGAAAAAAACGGCCAAGTGCAGCAGTCCAGTCTTTCTGAAGGCGCTTTAGGTGATCCTTCTAAACTCTTTAAGTTACATGGCCAAATAGAAAGCCATACACAAAATGCCATAGACTTGCTTAAAGCTCCGGCAGTAGTAGGCGGACGCTATACTGTATTACTTAATCCAGTTATTGCCGGTGTTTTTGTACACGAAGCTTTCGGCCATCTTTCGGAGGCTGATTTTCTTTATGAAAATCCGCAAATGCAAGAGACTATGAAGCTGGGTACTGTTTTTGGTAAAAAATACCTCACTATTATTGATGACCCCACAGTGCCCAATCTACGAGGCTCTTATGCTTTTGACGATGAAGGCACCCCGGCGCATAAAAATATGCTGATTACAGAAGGAGTGCTGACCGGGCGTCTGCATTCACGAGAAACAGCAGCTAAAATGAGTGAATGTCCTACCGGAAGCGCACGCGCCATCAACTATCGCCACCAGCCCATTGTGCGCATGAGTAATACTTATATTGCCGCTAATCCTCAAGGTCCTTCTACAGAAGAAATGATTGCCAATATTAAAGAAGGTATTTATGTTAAAAATTGGTACGGCGGTCAGACTTCAATGGAGATGTTTACCTTTTCAGCCGGACAAGCTTTTATGATTAGAAAAGGCCGTATAGAAGAAATGTTAAAACCCATCATGCTTTCCGGCAATGTTTTTGAGACTTTGCATAATATAAGTGCTATCGGAAGTGATCTAAGCTACTGCGAAGGCGGTGGTTGCGGAAAAGGCGGGCAATACCCCCTACCGGTAGCTGACGGCAGCCCGCATATTGTTATAAATAATTGTCTGGTAGCAGGAGCCTAAAAAAGATGGAAGATATTTTAAATTTGGCTAAAAAACAGGCTCAGATAGCCGAAGTATATTATGCTAAAAGCAGTACTACACCGGTATCTTTTGAAGCCGGTGCTTTAAAAAGCGTGGAAGGCAAAGAAACCGAATTGTGGGCTTTGCGCTTAGTAAAAGACGGGCGTGAAGGTTTTGCCGTAACAGTAGGGGCAGCCGGTAAAAAAGAGCTAGTGAACATGGCATTGGAATGTGCTAAATTTGGTCAAGAAGTAGGTTACAAACTGCCAAGTACTGCAGAATTACCTCAAGTACAAACCTATGACTTACTGGTAGAAAAAGTAAGCACCGAACAAATGATGCAAAACTGTCAAAGTTTATGTGATTTTGTTAAAGAATTAAACGGTGACATTGTGCCTGAAGCACAAATAGAAAAAAGCAGTAGCAGTATACACTTAATTAACAGTGAGGGTTTTGAAGGCAGCTATCAATCAAGTGACTACGGAGCTTATATTGGCGGCACTTTAGTAAGAGGCACCGATATGCTGTTTTTGGGCAGTGGCGAAAGTATAGTCACCGCCGAATTAGATTTTGACTACATGCAAAAAGAAGTTAAACGCCAATATGATTGGGCTATTCAAAGTAATAAAGAAGTAAAAAGTGGTTTTATGCCGGTAATCTTTACTGCCGAAGGTTTTACAGCTTCTTTTATGCCGTCTTTACTATCTTCTCTTAATGGCAAAACGGTCTTTATGGGCGCCTCTCCTTTGGCTAAAAAACTTGGTGAGAAAATCTTTGACAGTTGCTTTAGCTTAACCGATGCGCAAACTTTAAATTTACGTCCAGCTTCACGACCTTTTGACGATGAAGGTACGCCCAGCCGTAATCTTGCTTTATGCCAAAACGGAGTGCTTAATAATTTTATTTATGATATTAAAACGGCCTGGCAGGCCGGTGTAAACAGTACCTCGTCAGCAGCCAGAGGAGGTGGTAATGTGAGTGGTGCTTCATTTACCAACCTGATGATACCCAACGGCAAGACACCCCTAAAAGATATGATAGCCGGTATTAAAGAAGGCCTTGTTGTAGAAAAACTACTGGGTGCCGGGCAAGGCAATACACTTAGCGGAGACTTTAGCGGTAACGTGCTTTTGGGTTACAAAATAGAAGATGGTCAAGTAACAGGCCGCGTTAAAGACGTCATGATTAGCGGCAACGTATTTGAACTGCTTAAAGAAATCGGCGATATGGGCAGCGACGGACGTTTTACCGATTCTTTTTATACGCCTTCTTTTATGTTTCCTAAAGTTTACGTGGCTTCTCAATAAAATAACTGGTGTAAATAACAAAAATGTTTATAAAAGCCTATAAATAAATTGTAGAATTTAAGTCTTTATTAGGCTAGAATTAGGTATATTAAGGTAGAGTAAAGCCAACATATGGATAAATTATATAGACTAACCGCCAGACCAATACTAAATGAGCCGTATTTGATAGCCGCTTGGCCGGGCATCGCTAATGTGGCCATGCTAACAGCCAATTATCTGATGAAACAATTGCCTTTTAAAGATCTGGCGTATATTAAAGATAGTTACTTTTTTGACCCCATAGGTGTCAGTATTAAAAATGGTTTTGTAGAAGAGCCTAAATTTCCCGAAAGCCGTTTTTATTATTATAAAAACGATGTAGCAGGTAAACGCGACATTATACTTTTTTCTGGTGACGACCAGCCTAAAAGTAAAGGCTATGAAATGGCTCATATGATAACCGACTTAGCCGAGCGTTTCGGCGTAAAACGCATATACACTTGTGCTGCCGCACTGACACAGATACATCATACCGAGACTTCACGTGTATGGTCAGCTTACACAGACCGTCAAACGGCAGATGAACTGTCAAAACGCATTGACCTGCATAATGGCGGCAATTTCCAAATAAGCGGTCTAAATGGCATTTTATTGGGTGTAGCCAAAGAAAGAGGTTTGTCAGCAGCCTGCCTTTTGGGTGAAGTACCTTCTTATGCTGCCAAAATGAACAATCCACAAGCTTCGCTAGCTATCTTAAAAATATTGCGCGAACTTTTAGGCATACAATTAAATACTTTTGAGATGGAAGCTGCTGCTGTAGAAGCCAAAGAAAAAATCAAGCAGGTAACTGCCGAAGCTATGGGTGATTATATAGACTTTTTCACTGAACCTATTTGGGAAAGTGAAGAGTACGATGATGATGAAGATTTACCGGAAGACGAACCTGACGAGAGATAACAAAATGGCTCAACCAACAAAAATTTTATCTGAAGTTATAAGCCACATTAGAAACAACACGACTGTTATGAAAAGCAGTGAGTTAGCCACCCTTTCCGATTTATCGACCGAAAATATTATTCAGGTACGTATAGCTTGGGAGTTTTTGCCGGCTGAGCGCAAACGCAGTATAGCTGAGCGATTAACTGAATTAGCTGATAGTAATACTACTCTTTCTTTTGATAATCTTTTCCGATTTATGCTTAACGATAAAGATGAGCAAACTAAAATTTTGGCTATCCGCGGCTTATGGGAAAATGAGCAACCTTCGCTTTTGGAGCCTTTGGTGCGTCTTATGGAAAAAGACCGTAGTCAAGAGGTGCGTGCTGAAGCCGCAGCAGCTTTAGGTAAATATGCTTTATTAGTAGAGTTGGGGCAACTGCGCGAAGCTTTTGCCGTACGGTTGACTAATGCTCTCTATAAGATATTAGAGGACCCCACCGAAAACACCCTCGTCAAAGCCCGAGCTTTAGAGTCTATAGCCCCTATTAGTTGCGAAAAAGTGACTGAAGTTATAAAACAAGCTTACGTTTCCGGTAATAAAAAATTAAAAATAGCCGCCATATACGCTATGGGTAAAAGTGCTAAGCTCATGTGGCTACCCGTTATAGTTACCGAATTGACAAGCGAGGAGCCGGAAGAAAGATATGAGGCCATTACTGCCTGTGGCGAAATGGAAGACGAAGGAGCAGTAAGCTACTTGCGTCAGTGCGTACACGATGATGATTTGGAAGTGCGCTTAGCTATAGTGGAGGCTTTGCGTAAAATAGGCGGCCGCGAAGCTAAAATTCTTTTAAACGAAATGGTTGTTGACGATAACGAAAGCGTATCTGGAGCAGTTAAAGAAGCTATTTTAGAAATGGACGAGTATACCCTGCCCAAACATAAAACGGACGATAGCGACATAATAGAAGAAGAGGAAGAGGATGATCTTGACTCATTCTGTGCTTCTTAGGGACAAAGCTGTTGCTGATGCCGCCTGCGAATATGCTTGGCAAACCGATAGACAGCTATGCCGTTTAAACGCCACCGAGCCACTCAATATACCTTATAATGAATATGAAATATTGTATATAGCCAATCTAAACAACCCAGCTCTGGGAATACAATTAGCTATAGAAATAAACGGCCGCCACATAGGTAATTGCGCCGCCTATAACTTTGACCCTGTACACGGAAGCGTCGAGATAGGCGTTATCATAGGCAACGCGCAAGACCGCTATAAAGGCTACGGTCCTGCTGCTGTAAAAAAGCTCATCGATTATATTTTTAGCCAACGTGATATTCGTAAATTAAACCTTAAAACCTTAAAGGACAATTTGGCCGCCCAGCGTTGCTTTGCCAAGTGCGGTTTCCAAAATAAGAGCGAGAGTTTAATTAAAGGACAAACATTTATACTGATGGAACTAAATCGTAAAGACTACAAAAAAATAAGCGCTGTTGTTTAAACTAAACAATCTTTACTATACAACAGCGCACCTTAATAAGCACTCTTTTATGCTATAATTTTAAATATGAAAGATCAGAAAACTCTTTATGCCATAGAATGGACAGGTGATAATTGTGTGTGTTTTTTGCGTCAAGACTTGTTGCCGTCTACTATAGAATATGTCACTACAGCAGATTATACTGTTTTATGTAAATCCATCAAAGACTTACAGGTTCGCGGAGCGCCAGTTATAGGCATAACCGCTGCTTACGCTATGGCGCTAGCTGCTCTACACACAGACAGTTTAGATTACAGTTATTTTGAAAAACAGCTGCATACAATTGCCATCGGTATAAACGCTACCCGTCCTACCGCTAAAAACCTTTCTTATGCTTTAGAACGCATGCAGAAAGTAATTGCCGACTGTCAAAATGTACCTGCTGCCAGGCAAGCTTTAATAGAACAGGCCCGGCAAATAGCTCAAGAAGAAGAAAATCATTGCGCATCTATTGCCCATAACGGTGCTGCCGTTATCCCCCAGGGTACGGTAATGACCTATTGCAATGCCGGTCCTTTGGCCTGCAGCGGTATAGGTACAGCTTTAGGAGTGATTGCCCAGGCTTATAAGCAACAAAAAGTAACTGGTGTGATCGTCAATGAAACGCGTCCACTTTTACAAGGAGCCAGAATCACTGCTTTGGAATTAAAAAATATGGGTATTCCTTATCGTCTTATCACCGATAATACGGCAGCATATATTATGTGCCATGGTTTAGTAGACAGCATAGTGGTGGGAGCTGACCGCATTGCTAGAAACGGAGACACTGCTAATAAAATAGGCACCTATAACTTAGCGGTGCTGGCTAGAACTCATAATATACCTTTTTATGTTACCGCCCCTTCTTCTACTTTTGATGCCGATGCCGAAAGTAAAGACGATATAGTGATAGAAGAAAGAGCAGCACAAGAAGTAACATCTTTTTACGGCATACCTACTGCGCCGGATACAACTAAAGTTTATAATCCAGCTTTTGATGTAACGCCGGCCGATTTTATTACCGCTATTATCAGCGAAAAAGGCGTTTTTTATCCGCCATATTCTTTTTAACAGGAAGTTTTATATTATGAGCAAAGCTGTATTTAATATTCTGCCTACTATGATTGGCTCAATGCCCCACACTGACCCGCAAAAAGCTATGCTAGCGGTAATAAAATATCTGCCGCAGATAGCAGCCTGGCCACAATTGCCCAAGCGTGATTATTTTGAGCAGATGGCATCGCAATTTAGCCAAAAATTTCCGGGCTTGGTACTTGATACCGACGACAATGCTACTGTGCTGGAACAGCCTTTTACCGTAGAATTTAGTAGTTTATACGAAGATTACTTAGCAGGTGATTTTTCTAAATACGATCTCTCACTTCAATATGCCAGTGGTTTTAATGCTTATATGAATACCGCCTCGCTTTCACCCACAATAGCCAAAGGACAAATGACCGGCCCCCTTACTTTTGGCACTTCGGTAAAAGACGAAAAGGGCAAAGCTATTATCTACGATCAGAATAAACGTCAAGCCATATGCATGTTTTTACGCCTTAAAGCTATGTGGCAGGAATCAAGACTACGCGCTCATTCGCCCCACACTCTTTTGTTTTTAGATGAACCTATGATGGTATCCTTCGGCTCAGCCTATCTGCCCCTTTCTCAAGATGAAGTAACAGACATGTTGGACCAAGTTATGGAAAGCCTGCAAGGTTTAAAAGGCTTACATATATGCGGACGCACCGATTGGGAAATGTTACTGAAGATGCCGCAATTGGATGTCTTAAATTTTGACGCTTATAAGTATGCATATACCTTAGAGTTATATCAACAGCAGGTAAAAGACTTTTTTAGGCAAGGTAAAGCTATAGCCTGGGGTATTGTGCCCACCAACGAAGAAGAACTTAAAAACGAAACGGTAGCCTCACTACGCGACCGTTTAGAAGAATAT
>Ga0123354_10017265_pt1 | contig 11310 bp, 3 predicted proteins | sample TergutLab28metaG_2_FD_97872 | JGI IMG/M metagenome (GOLD analysis project Ga0123354, IMG submission 97872) | Labiotermes labralis P4 segment gut microbial communities from Petit-Saut dam, French Guiana - Lab288 P4 | ecosystem: Host-associated > Arthropoda: Insects > Digestive system > Gut ... | reverse complement strand
TATTTTATTCTCCATTCTCCGTTGTCATTTGTAGGTCCAAAAATAGCTCTCAAAATTTTCCTTTCAAAAACTCCTAAAATAGCTTCGTCAGATTTTGATAATACCCATGTTTCAGAACCATATGCCGGCACTGGTCTGATCAAGGTCTTATATAATTTTATTTTATTTTTTATGGATAAAAATTGAGACCTAAATGGATGTAGCTTATAGAGGAATAATGAATATTTTTGTCGAAATAGTACGAAACTTGTAAATTCATTACGTATCAAAACTCGGAAACTTAGCGTTGCATAACGTGGTACATAGTGTTACCACCACGTTTGAAAGGTTACTATCTATCCTTGTATATTGTTTACGATGTTTCCGTCTTCTTGGCAGTTTTATTACCATTCAGTATTTATTAGCCCAATGCTCTTTTTCATGTTGGATAAATTCTTATGTGTTGTCGAAGGCTGTGCTAAACCCAGTAGCAGGCTACGAAAAAAAAAAAGTAGCAAACAATCAGGGGGTTTTATTACTCCATAAAACTATTAACTGTCGCGTGTTTGTGTGAAGCAGGAAAGCTATAAACTGTATGGCTCTGAGTTAGAGCAAACCACTTAAAACTTTGGGTGAATATAGACTTACGTTCAGTGCCTGTTGTAAAATACTTGACTTGCGTTTCTGGGAATACATTTGTCGCATCTTTATCATCACGTCCCTCCAGAAGAGATAACTCTATGCTGATCTCTAGGAAGCTAGAACTTTTGAACTTGCCAAATTAAATGTTATGGAGCCATGTTATTTTACAACACATTTTATTTTTGACTTTAATTTAAGATGTTGTTGAGTTGTATTTATATAGGTCTTGTATTACGAAGTAATTGTTTTCAACAAAACCGGTACAGTATTTCATACTCTGTACATAAAAGCCTTGGTAACTTTGTGTAGTTGTTGAGTAGTGGGTGAATAAACGGGATTCCTTTTCTGACAGGAGCGGAGATTTCTTTCTTAGCCAGAACATCCAAATGGACTCTGAAATCCACCGATATCTTCTTCAATGAATGTCGGGGGCGCTCTGCCAGGAGGTAAAGCGGTCGGAGTATTAAGCAAGTGACTCAAATCCAACAATTTGTACGGAGGTGTGCCCACACTTCATGTGGTCTCAAGGCGCGGTGCTCATTTAAGCACCCAGACGACGTTGCCTTTACCTGCTGGAGTGCAGTTTGATGTAATATGACTCATGCATACAATAAAGGCTGAAAATGGTTTAATCCAATATACTAAGCAGGTCATACAGCGTTAAGCTCTGGACGTGTGTTTCGGAGATTTTCTATTCCGAGTTTCGGTAAATTTTCGGACTATACTTACAGATTCTGTTTGTGTTTTTCCTCAGTCTGTCTGGGGCAATTCCCAGAGCATATACTTGAAACAGGCCACGGTACCACACATATCACTAGATGTTCTTTGTTAATGTTCGCAGTATAACCTCTGGACCTGAAACAGCATGGTTAAGTAATCTGAAAGTCAGCTAGCACTTAACACAGTAAATACACTACTTGGTAGCATTCTTAGGTGAGGTACAGTTTGAGGGTTAGATGTGGACATAACTGGCTCAGGATCGTGTGTAGTGGCGGTTCATGACGTGAGCCATTTTACTTCTGTACTCAGAGTGTTAGTTATTCAGTAATGGTTCAATTTTAACACAGAAAATTTACGTTACTTATCAAATCCATGTACACAACCACAAAAAAATATTACTTCGCAATATACTAGACGCGAGTAAGAAATTAACATTTTGTCATTTTTATAACATGTTTTAATAGAGCAGTTACAATCCTCAACTTTCCACTCCTTCTTCAGGCGCTGAACCTCCTTTAATTGGAGGTTTTGGCCTTCTCAACGACATCCTTCCACTTTGCTCTATCCTGGACACAGGTTAACCAATTTTTTATCTTCATTTGACCAAGGTGCTCTATGATGTCCTCCCATCTATATTTGTGTCTTCCTCTTGATCTCGTGGTTAAGGGATTCCATTTAAATATCTTCTTAGTTGCCCTGGCTTCAGGCATTTTTTGTATATGGCCGAACCAGCTTAGTCTCTGGGCTTTGATGTAGTTGATTATATTTTCGTGCTTTATCAGTCTGTCCAATTCTTCATTGTTTTTAATCCTCCATGTTTGATTTTCTTTCGTAGGCCTAAATATTCCTCCTAAGATTTTCCTCTCAAAGACTAGCAGTTCTTGAATTATATTTTCTTTCAGCACCTATGTTTCTGATGCATAGGTCACTATTGGTCTTATTACTGTTCTATATAATTTTAATTTCGAACCTTTTTCAGCTTTCCACTAGTCACAAAATATTCATATAGAAAATCGCCTTTTAAATCGAAATGAGTTTTAGAGATACAAATATTGTAAAATCTTACATAGTTTTTAAAATCAGTGTCGATTTTATTGTTACTCGGAAACGTCACGGCAAAGTTCTTACAAATAATTTTGTTGTATAATTTATTGCAGTTATTTTCGAGTTTACAACCTGGAAAATGGTGACAACAAAATATGCTGAAGAGTGTTTATACTTTTATCATAAGAAATAAATTGGTTAACTAGCAAGCTGTGGGTCTGTTATACACTATCACATCTAAGATAGAATGTTCCACAATTAGGTAAATACGAGTGTCGTTCCTTTAAATAGTGCGATATAATTTGGAATTATTTGTACAATGAAAGAATGAAACTGTTTTAAATTCTGTACTTAATTTTCCGGACGAGACATTATTTTCAAAATGTCATATTAAAAGAACACGGCGGTTGCTTGTTTGACAAAGAATGAGAGAGGAAATATTAGCGTTTAAGAAAGGTTTCCTCACTTCAACGCACATTCCTTAGAGCAGTTATCTGTTCAAATAATCAACATTCTCCTTTCTTTTATGGCTTCAAAGATACGCAGTCCTACTTAACATGCAAATTGTTACGTATAATCTTCATAATCATCGTTCCTTTAGGCCATATAATTTGGTCTCCTCCTTTCTGATGTAAGTTTAATACATTTTTATCTCTCAGGCATTTCTGGAAGGCATCATAAACGATTTTATATGAACGGTTTTCTTGTTGTTGTACAAAGGCCAGACATGTATTCGTCGTGGGTGTTCCACATGTTAGTCTTGCTATACAAAAAAATTTGTAGAATTTATAGGCCTATTGCAAGACTAATTTTATTGTCCCGATTGCTTCATTTTGAAGAAATACATCAAAATGTGTATAAAGAAAAATTATTTTAGCCCATTAGCTGAAAACTTAGGAAATGGTATAGTCTGCTTAATAATAATAATAATAATAATAACTAGGACACGGGCTGGACACGCGAAGAATCGAGGTTCGACTCCGGCACCAATTATAATTTTCTCTTCTTTTCTAGACTATCTGGTCCGGCTTTGTGGTCACCTGAATTCCTACTCAAACGGAACCTCGGAATCTCCGTGGGTGTAAATCTTAACGCGGCGTGAATGTGGCCCCTTATCTCCATCTTGTTTCGAAGTTAAGAACGAGGAGAGCTGTGATCCACTCCTCCATACGCCTATATGACCTGTACAGGGACAATTCAATTTCTGTTGAAACTTTATAACCTGGTTCTCAAATTCGCAAAGTGTTTGCTGGAAGTTTATAAAAATTTCAGCGCAAGTGCAGTTTTAGAAATGTACGTGTTACACCCTTTCATTAGTTACATACTTGCTTCTTGAAAAAATATATTGTACCTGCAGTTTATTTGAAAATTTCCAACAATTTTTGAGAGTTTCTGGTGTTCTACTGTACTAGTCACCTTTTAAACAAAATGTGTAATATTTTTATGACAAACCGCAAGGCTTACAACATCGATAATAGTGCCAGTGTAATCAACTTGCTATTCTGAAAACTTGTCTTCGACTGACCCATCTTAGTATTAGATTTCCATATTCTTCTCACACTTCTAAACTGGCGCTTTCCAATATGTTTCCGATAACAATCATTGATACCCGAAATTTTCAGCTTCCCAAGCTATCGCAGCCTATTCGAGTGCATTATTTCACTAACTTAACTAACCAACCAAACAATCAAAAAGCCAACTAACCAACCAACCAACCAACCAACCAACCAAAGAACCAACCAGTCCAGCAACCCACAAACCTACTGCCTAACTAACTAAAAAACAAGCTAACCAACCAACCAACAAATTCAATCACTCACTCATTCACTCATACACTAACGAACTAACTAGCTAACTCTCTCACTCACTCTCTCACTCACTACCTATCTAAATGACCAAATAAAAAAACAAACTAACTACACAGAGCACGATCCTTTTTGAGAAACTAACAAGTTCTCAGTCAAGAAATTCCCGGATTTTATGGAACCCGAAGCTTCGTTACCGCATTCATAAGTGCCCGCTACCTGTCTGTATCCAGAGTCAGATCAGTTCAGTCCATGTCTCCCCATCCGACGTCTTAATTAAAGATTTTTCATATTATCCTTTTATCTATGCCGAGGTGTTCGGAGTGATTTCTTTCCTTCAGGTCTCCCAACAAAAACTCTGTATGCACCTCTCCTGTCTCCCATATGTGCCATGTGCCTCGCCCATCTCATTCTTCTCGATTTGATCACCTGAATAATATTTGGTGAGGAGTACAGGCCATGTAGCTTCTCATTATGTAGTCTTCTCCACTCCTCCATAAACGCCTCCTTTTTAGACCCAAATATTTTCCTCAGCATCCTTTTCTGGAACACCTTCAGTCCATGAGCCTCCTTCAATATGAGAGACCAAGTGTCCCACCCATACAAAAGAAAGTCGAAACTTTAGTCCAGTATGCCTTAATCTTTATTTTGTTAGATAGCAAACTGGAAGAGAGAAGATTCTGCACCGCATGATAGCAATCAGTTTGCTAAAGTTGTGCACAATTTCAGAATTCGAGAAACGCCATGTTTGTTTGCCTGACGCCTTATTTCATACTCCACTTTCTTCATTTGCTTTGGCGTTTTGATAACATCACTCGGTTAATTGCGGCACTGACGAAATGGCAAGCCGCATCCAGAGAATTGAAGAATCAACAAACAAGATTATTAAGTCGTAATAATTAATGTATCTTACGAATGTTACATTTCCTCCTCCTCGTTCATATGGGTGGGTTGAAATTTTACATACAGAACCATAGGAACAAGTGAAGCTTGCACGCTGATGGGTAGCCAAAACCACAGCAAGACCACAGAGGATACTGATCTACAATTTGCTACAGACCACAGAGGATACTGATCTACATTTTGCTACAGACCACAGAGGATACTGATCTACATTTTGCTATTTTTTATCGTTTGCTGGTTTAAAATAAGCGACACCTACACATTAAGAAATTCCTCATTATGTGTGTACAATATTAGCAACAAATTTTGTGATAATATATTTTAGCTTTTTATATTATTCAGTTGTATTTCAAAGCAGAGCCATAGTTAAACAATGTTTTTCGTCCCTACCTGTTTTAGCAATCTCACCAGGACTGATATATTAATTGGAATCCATGTTATAAGCCTCACCTCTTCTTCGTAAGTTGGAAGTTTAAGCATGTTGTTGAAAGTCGTTTAAAATATCCAGCAGTATAGAGTTTCGCTTGTTTGCGACTTCTGAGTTAACAATTTTACATTAGCTGAGATGTCGGATTTCCGCAGGGTTTGCTTAGAATTGTTAATTGTCGCGATCCAGTACTTTAGTTTCGAGCATCTCCAAGTCTTGGAAAGTCAGTTATCTTACTTCAGATGTATAAAACATTATTATTAAAAATCTTTAGCTTTGTTGTAAAAAAATGTTCGGAATACAACTTCCTCATTTATTTGACTACATTTCACTACATTTGGCTTCTCATGCCGGGGACCCGGTTCCGATCCCAGTGCGGTCTAATCGTGTGCAGACAGCGCCAACATACACAGAAATAGGCCCGTTATTTAAAGACACTGTGAACTGCTAAGGTTATAGCCGCTATCGCAGGTGGGATATGAACGAGTTTTAAGTATGGAACATTGGTGGAGTGATGCAGAGAAAATCAGAAGTACTCGGAGAAGAACTTACTCCAGCCTTTTTCTTTTTTAATGAGCCATCCCCGTTGTGTGTATATAAACAATAGGTGTGGGTATCAGTTAATAACACAACAATATCTAAAAAAGATGTTTAATACAGGATGAAGTAAACTTCATGTTTCGGCCTAATGTGGCCATCATCAGGTTTACATCCGAAAGTATACTTTTTTAGATATTGTTGTGTTATTAACTGATACCCACACCTATTGTTTACTCCAGCCTGACTTTCTCCAACAGAAATCGCACATGGAGGGGGTTGGAATTGAGATTGGGCCTGCGTAATGCGACTGAATTTTCTTCGTGAACTTCGAATTTTCCCGGCCAGGACCATTCCAGTTTTTCTTCACGATTATACTAATTCATTATCTTATACTTATGAACTGTATGGTCTAGACACTGACAGTGTCGATAGGCTCACATCTGACAGGACACCACAGTCCATACAGGCCTGCAGTTTACCGACAAATATGAAATTTAAAATGATACATCTCACACTACATTCTAACACGGGTTACGTGTCAGGCCTTAAAGACGAATATAGCATATGACGCCGTAGATTTGGGCGTTCTTAGTGCTGACAGATCGGAGAGAGTCGGGAACAAATATGCCTTAACAATTTTGTGTTCGGTGTAGTACTGGATTAGAGGCTGCGCCTTCCTTGTTGTTGCTGTCTGATTCCATTATTGTTAAATTACGTGGTAAAAATTGGGCTTATTTCACTTGTTATGCTGCTTGTTATTGCTGTTACTTTGCTTAGATTACTTTTTAACTCTTTAGATTAGGTCATGTAGCCAGTAACTAGCGACTTTTAAAATCTGTAGTTTACTGAAAGCGAAGCAATGTTCAGTATGTGTTACGTCATTCCATGGGTAGTTTGCCGTACATCGTGTTAATCTCTCGTGATCCCAATTTATAATTAGGTAATGCGGAATTTAGTGGAATTTTAAGCGCGTTATTCAACCACGCCCTCATTTACTAAGATTATAAGCTTCGGAGAGAGATTAATAAAATAAGAGAATGAAACAATCGTGGAATGATACTGTCAGGGGAAAACCGACACGCTCTGAGAGAAACCTGTACCAGTACTAATTTGTTCAGATCAAATTTCGTACAGAATAGGCTCATAATGAACCCGGGCCACTACCAAGAGAAGTCGACGACTAACTATATGAGCTATGACAGATAAAACAGAAAATAAAAAATCCAAATTTTTACGAACTACTGAAAAATATACGCTGTAATGGGGAGAAAAATTATGTTCCCTTCGTATTAATTTTCGATTTTCTGTACGTGTAAATATTCCAAAGTTTTCTTTGATTATTGTAACTGTTACTGGTGAAAATGCGGACCGGGATACCTCAGTCGGTATAGCGATTCGCTACACGCTGGACGGTCCAGGGATCGAATCCCGGTGGGGGGTGAGATTTTCCGCACCCGTCCAGACCAGCCTTGGGGTCCACCCAGCCTCCTATATAATGGGTACTGGGACTTTCCCGGGGGTAAAGAGGCCGGAACGTAGCCTTAGTGGCCTGTTCTAGGGTGAACTTTGTTATTGGTAGAAATATTATGTAATGCCAGTGGTGGGCTGTTGTGAATTATTTGTTTCCAGAAAATGCTAGTAATTGCATGACTAACTTAAGAGTTATTGTTTTCTCGAGAAAGGCCCTCCATGCAGTTTCTTAATTAGTTCCCCATGTAAAGTCATTCTAACTCTTAGTGAGACACGCTAGCAAACATTTCTGTTTCCTTTGAAATGTTTTTGCCACGTACTGACAAAAAAAAATGTTGCTTCTCTTCTCTAACTTTAGGAAGTTAGGCCTATGCTAGCTAGATTGTATTTGTACGGTAATGTTTTAGTTTGGAAGGACAGAGAGAGTTTAATGCTATTAGCAGCTTTAACGACAACCCTCACTGTACCATGATACTTTGCAAGCTCTGGACTAGGAAGCTGATATCGTGTGATAAACACTACATAACTTCTCCCAAACAGTGCTGGAATTAAACAGCAACATGAACATTGCACTATCAGTTCCGACAACCTCCCCTCTCTGCTCCACAGTACGCTAAAACAGCCAAGACTTAATCCCTTCCAACTAGAGAGCAGCGGAAATGCCCCTGTTTATATATTGGTCACATTCAGTGTAAGGCTTTAATCCTATCGAATGAGAGCGCCGGGGAACTGCAGTCACGCTTAGCGTTTCTGCAAATGAAGAGGCTAACAGCCCTCATTATTATAATTAGGGGAGCCCAGATCTATGACTTTAATTGGTAAGGTGAGCTTGGGAATCTGGAGGATATGCTACGTTATGTGGGAGTTGCAGTTGGCTGGGCGGATCGAGGACACGTGCGAGTGCATGCAGAATTTCTTCTGGAGATCCTTCTAGGAAAACGTCCAGTTGGAAAACTGGGGAAGAGAGGGATTTTAAAAATTTCGATTTTTTGGTTCGGTGGTGGATGGAATTGATTGGGGATCGGGTCAAATGGAGGACTTTCTTAATAATTGTACATTCTAGACAAGACGAATAGAAGCGAAATGTGAATCGTGTTCTGATGTTGGCCTGCTTGCGACAAGTCTTATGCCTGTTAATATTTGTATGTTATTAATCTATTAAAAATCGAAAAACGACATAACTTTGCTGTCAGGAAGAACACTGGTTTATACGTACCGCTTTTGTAGAAGATTATAAAAGGTTCCTGTAAATATAATTGGCCTCATGATTCACACCAGAGTGTAAGAAATTAAGTCAGAATGTTAAAAAAGGTAAAGGTAAAGTGATCCCGTTACAGGCCCGATGTGGCCCAGAGGGTGGTTAGTGGTATAGCTCTACTCTTCCATGACCGCGGCACTAGAAGGGGGTGAGTGGTCAGCAACACGCCCCGGCCGCACTTTACCTCCGGGAAAGATCCGGTACCCATTTTACAGGAGGCTGTGTGGGCCCCAGGGCCGGTCTGGACGGACGGAAAATCTCATCCCCACCGGGATTCGATCCTGGACCTTCCAGCCCGTAGTCAGTCGCTATACCGACTGAGCTACCCGGCCCACATGTCAGAATGTTAGTTAAACTTAAATGACGTCGGGGTTATACATCTTGATATGTTACTTGTGTTCTAACAAGAGCATAAATTCGTTAGAATGGGAAAGAATTATCATTTTCAAAAGAAAGCTCGGGATTATTTATTTCTTATCCTGTTCAGATCAGTCCCTAGACCCGTTTGTCTTTGTTGTGTACTGTAACCTCGGACGGTAAAGCATCCGTATCATGCTGCTTTTACATTTGTCTTCTTGTGTAGAATTCTAGAATAAAATTCCACCTTATAGTGCAGTTATAAATTCACGAATGAAGTGTGTAAATGTTTTGTCGAAAGATTAGGCCGGACAAACTTTAAGTTACTTGTGGACGGTAAGGAAATTTTTGTTAGATGTTCTAGGCTTCGTACTTATTTAGTCCAAATGCTGATAATGACTTAAATTCGACGTTCTAATGAATTAAGCTCTTAAGACTTTTACCCGTGAAGATTCTTGATATTAAATTTCGAATCCCTTACAGGCACTAAACTGTTAATGCGTGCCAAAAACGTTGAGAATAAATATCTAGTGAGGTTATTACTAAAATAAGTGAAAATCAGACACATTTTTAATAGTTCGATGGTTGTTTGACCAGCATCTTCCTCATGAAATAAAGTGAAATGCCAGCTTGATGCAAAAAGGTAATTTTATTGATGTATTCTTAGCTCGACATGTTTCGGGTACATACGCCCATCATCAGGAGCATTAGATTTTGAGTTGCAGCATATGGTTTTATGTAGCGAGTTTGTGGATGGATGGTGCAGTGCGACGGCTCCATCCGCACCGCATGGCGAAAATCAATGATATGAACACTAAATTTAAGGTATTCTAACACACTTCAAGTCATAATTTAAAAATAGTTTGCTATTGAAATGGTTAGACCCAAATATAGAACGAAATGACATTTTCAGTCTTCACAAATACTGTGCAGCATTTTTTTATGTTAATACTAGCGGGTTGTCTCCGCCATGTCTACTGACAGTATTTGAATACTGCTGTCCAGGTTTCTATGCTTTCATCTTTCTCTGGAATTTCTGCTCTTCAAAATCCCTGACGATGTTGTGTGTCTGCTTTTACTACTACAACCCCGCATCCAAACCCTATTCAACCCTTTAGACCAACCCTTCCTGTCTCCTCTTATCGCATATACTCGCTAAATTACACCACCCATGTGATCATTTGCGAGACATATCTATATGCGATGTATCGATCACATAAACGAGCTATCGCTTCCGAATCAAATGACCCATTAGGTTTTACTAGGGTCATTTTCTATACTCATAACATTGCCGGAGTTCCCATTTTAGAGCCACCCAGCCCACAATCTACTCGTTCCCGCTCCGAGTTCTTCATAGCATACTCTCTCTTCGACTCCATGCACTGTGTTCTTCGCCTGTTCTTTTCTATTATGTTTTCCTAAATAAAGTGGTAAATCATACATGAGTATGCGAACGAACTGTTTAGTTTCCTTACAGTACGTCGTAAAATTTCTATCAAACAGTTCCCCCTCTCAGACATTCTCTGTTCTTCAGCATTTTCCTGACGTTTTATTTGGGTACTCATTGAATTCATAGCAATACAAAAACTCGTTCGTTTCTGCCGCTCACTGTTTACCGAATTTATGTATAGTTTTCTTGCACAAAAGTGTTGATTCCCAAACCGATTTTCTTTCACGCGATGCTGGCTAAAACACCGTTCCATATTTATGTGCCTTAATTCCCAAAGATGGTAACTAAAAAGGGTAAAACTGTCTTACAATGCACGCGTTTATTCTCTGAACTATTCTAAATTTGAAAGACGTTTGCAAGGCAACATCGAATCTTAAGGGTATGTCACTAATCTAAAGGATTTGTGCTAGGTAACCCCAAACCCCAAAATTTAAATATGTTTCAATTTCGAAAAGTTTTATTACATGTATTTCCTGAAAACATTGACTGGCAGTGGATTTTACTTTTGGTTTAATACAGAATTTTTTGAGAACTGATGTTGGCAATACATGTGGGTATCAGTCAATAACACAACAATATCTAAAAAAGATGCTTAATAAAGGATGAAGTAAACTACATGTTTCGGCCTAGTGTGGCCATCATCAGGTTTTCATCCGAAAGTATGGTGGTAGTGCTTTACAGGATTGGTATGGGTATGTCACGATGGTGAGATCTC
>Ga0123354_10017263_pt1 | contig 11310 bp, 7 predicted proteins | sample TergutLab28metaG_2_FD_97872 | JGI IMG/M metagenome (GOLD analysis project Ga0123354, IMG submission 97872) | Labiotermes labralis P4 segment gut microbial communities from Petit-Saut dam, French Guiana - Lab288 P4 | ecosystem: Host-associated > Arthropoda: Insects > Digestive system > Gut ... | reverse complement strand
ACATGTTAATTTTGCTTTTTGCCTTCACACACTTCCTTTACCACCTCCCCCGGTAAAAAAGGAAGGGTGGGGGGGGGGGGGGGAGTTCTTCAACAATACTTGCAAAATCTATAACATAAAGTAAGTTGTTACATAACACATGGATATGTTATACTGGGATATGGAAGGAAGACAAAAAGAATGTATGGAAAGTGTAATGCAATAAAGCACTAAACGATTTTCTTGAAATGTGTTCTTTGCAACCAGTTGCTATTTTCTCTCCTTCCATCCCATCTCTCCATTTCTTCTTCTCCTTAGCTCTTTCTTCTTTTGTTATTTTCTAACTGAACATAACAGAAAACAACTGATAAAAATGAACTTTATATTTTTTGTACCATGCAATGTGATACAATTATGTAATGTTAAACAACAAAAAGTGTGTCTTGTCTGGCATACACACACACACACACACACACACACACCTGATTCATACCTTCTTCCCAGCTTGCTTTGAATACCATCCTTAGAATATGAGAACTGTGATTGATTCCATGAGTTCTAAACTGAAGCTTTTCATACAAAATATTACATTAATAATTTTGTATTTCATGCACGTAATCCACGAAGCATGTTCTGACGTCTGGAAATTTCCATATTTGTTTTCACTAAAAAGGCCATCAGTGCCTCCAGCTTCTCACCAACTTTTCACTAACATAAAACTTCCTGCTATAGTAACAGACAATGGATAAAGGACAAATAAAATGCCACAATAGTAACATGACACTGTCATAAAATTTTAGTATGATAAGCTTCCTTCTTGTTGGTTTTCTACATTCCCTTTGTACATCAAAGATATTGTGAAAAGATTCCATACTGACTGCATGTCTCCTTCACATTACTGTACATAACATGCTGCTGCTATTGCGACCAATTTACAAAAACTAATGGTGTCATATGAAAACAAATTATAAATTATCACAGATGACAAATGCATGTAACTTGAAGCAGAATAGTAATTAGTAAGGTTACTGAAAAGTCCAAAAAAATGCTTATGGAAAACTAAAATTCCATATTTTATACCAGAAAACAGGGGACCAAAATACATGTGATGGCAATGTATACATGTAAGAATACAGTACTCAATACCTGGTCTCCTACATTTCTCCCTGATATTAAGTCACAATGCAATGGTCCCTTTCCACCTTATTTCTCAGTATTATAATTAATGTTCCGCATTATGACCATCAGATTTAGAATATCTAAAAATCCCTTCTGAATGATACGATATTTTGTGAAACAAAGTCCTTCCTGTGAAGCTCGCTAATGCATTCTCCAACATTCATGGATCCTGAATGTTTATAAAGATGTTCATAAAGGCCCATCATTCTGAATCATCATTAACAGAAATATGGAATGTAGACCCCAATTTCCAATTCTAAAACAGCATTATAATTCATCTGCAGAGGTATGCTCATGCCACCATTACTCTGGCTGCTTACTTAGAGAGCCTCATTGCAGAAATCAATGGACTTATGACATACTCTCTGATATGAACTAAGATTCCAAAATTTCCCTTTTGATGATGTCAGTGTCAATGTAAAACAGTATGCATACATCAAATTGCAGCTAAAGTGGTGAATACCTGTATTTCTATTGGTTTGGTGAGAATACGACGTGCAAGAGCTTCCATCTGTCGAGGAAATGTGGCACTGAACATTACAGTTTGTCGATCTGGCCTGATGTTCTCAATAATTCTCATCACCTGTGGATATAGAGAGTACCAGTCATATTATATATCATGTATAATTTAGGAAGATAGGTAGGGCACTACATGTTCTGTATCTCATTACTGTGTTTGGTCACAAATGTGCTCAACAACATAGAGCAGTTGGGGCCTTCAAGTTCTTCTTTCTATAAACATCCAAGGACAGACATAATAATTCTTGAACAGTTATTCTGCAAATTTTGTATTAGATTTATAAATGTGGAAGGAATAAAATTTACCATTTTTTGGACGCTATACCATGTAATCCAGTATAAATTTACCATCTGTAAATTGCTAAGAGTCTATATCACACCACATCTCAAAAGACAGTAACCTTCATAGTTATGGCTGTAACTCTCTTACCTAACACAAGATAAAATATACCTGCAGCACGCATGTGGGCAGTGCGTATTAGTTGGATTTAAAAAAAAAAAACCAGTGCAGATTAGACAGCAGAGTAAATGCCAGAGTTTTCACCCAGAAGAGGCATTTGAAATACTTCTAAAAATCAAACCTATGAGACATAATTTCCGGTTCTGTCGGGACAGAAAATGAAATTTTGGTGTTCATTGGGTAGTAAAAGCGAAAGGAGAATAGTAACAATACTCAAAGTCTAAGTTATATAACTCATTATGCTTCACCCAGATTGCAATGTAACTGGACATAGAGAATCTCTGTATGCAAGCTATAAATGTAAAATCTCTATTCCCAAGACACAGATACTATTCACAGCCACATCACAACAGTAACATCCCATTTAATACTGCTCCATTTATTGTTTCCTCTCACTTAACAATCCCATTTCTACAGTTTCATTTCTGTACCCCACAAGGCAAGTTTCACCTCTTCAATACTCTCCTCACATTAGTGGTGAAATTCATTAACCCTTACAGAACTTCACATACATCGCACTATGTTAAAACAAATACCTCAAAATAAGCTATAAGAGCATTTCTCTGTCTGTGCTACACAGCATTTTACATCTGAACACATAAAGCAGAACAGGAATACTTTCATTCCATGGACTTGACTTCCAATGTCCAGCTGACAGAATGCATACCATCTATAAAAACCATTGTGAAACTGCATGTTCTTAAGTAAATTCACTACTTGCTTACCTGAATTTGCATTAATTTAAAGTCAAAATACAAGAATAACTTGCCTGAGGTTCAAAGCCCATATCAAACATTCGATCTGCCTCATCCAATACCACATATGTAACGCGCTTCAGATTGGTCACTCTTCCTGCAAAGACAAGAAATTCCAATATAAAATACAATGAAGATGCATTCTACATATAAATTTAGTAATGTTCTGCAAGACATATTGGTCATAACTACATCTTGCAGGTAGAATCAAAACATCACTGATTATTGTGTATTTACAATGATACATATTTTGTTTCACTTACAGTTTAATTCCTTTAGTACTGCCAATACCATTATGATGATATAAAAATATACATATAGCTCAATGATTTTATTAACAGTTACGTACATCGCAGGCAAAGAACTTAAGAATGATTATCAACTGTTCAGGGAAGGTAGAACAAAGCAGTTAATGTATTAAAGGCAATGCAGTAGTTATCACACACTACTAGAAACCATGAAGTCTAAAACTATAAAATAGATGTGTCACAAAAACCTTTTCACATGGGTATTTTATTATGGTACATAAAATTTTTACTGGAGGCAGAACTATAAGAATACAGAATTTTGGGTATTATTTGGAGTCTCTTATACAGTCAACCCTTCAAGGATATATATCATGATGATGCTTGCTAGTAGTAGGATCTTAAGCCTGCTCAGCAGTCCAACCTGTGTGCAACCCAAGCAGTGTTTATCAAAATCAAACCTAACATTTCCCTTAGCTATTTGTACAGGATACATGCAGCTTCACTCTACATAATAACAGTGGAGAACAGCTTCATTCTAGAAAATCAAAACTGTGATCTTTGATATAACACAGTGATCCCACTGAAAATCTCAGTCCTCCATATGGGAACTTTGCTGTGAAATAGCAATCCACATACCATACTTACAAAAATACTTAAAACTGTAAATCTTGTGCTACAAAGCAACAAAAGAAAATAACTGAAATGAATTTTCCTGAAAAGAGAATGATGAACCTAGCAAAATGGGGATTGTCTCAACACATAACTTTCAGTTATCTGGCATATTTCAAGCTGTCATGTATAGAATGAAGATATAACCCACCACTGTTGGCAGCCAGAAGGTCAATCATTCGACCAGGAGTGCACACGATGATCTCTGCTCCCCGTTTCAATTCTGCAATCTGTTCAGATATCCCAGTACCACCATAAACACACACAGCTCTTAGATTCAAAGTTTTGGTGAACTTCTTACACTCCTTCCCGATCTGCATACATAGTTCACGGGTTGGAGTCATGATAACCGCTAAAACATTACCACATGTTAAAATTACACATATAACCTTGAAACTTAATTATGAACCTTTGAAACACAACAAACACAGGTAACTGTCACTACATGCACTGTAAACAACTACCATTTTTATAGCCAAAGCTTTATTTCAACATTCTGCCTTCATCTATGTCACCTGAGTCTTCTAACACTGATAGCTCAGCTGTCAAATTGCTCCTCCAGCGAGCCACCTTAAGCAAGCTCTAGTCCCATTTATTCATTTTCTACGTAGGCTGGTCTGAAAGTAATGCCTCCTATTTATTTCCACAGAAACTACAACAGATACAAAGAGCACAATAACACTATTTGATAGAGCAAATTCTTAGCTACAAAACGCTACTTTTTAACAGTCACCACCACTGGCTATGCACTTTCGCCAGTGATGAACAAGAGCCTGCATGCCGCACTCGTAAAAATCTGCATCAGTGGAGGTGGTGCACTGTTTCACAGCTCGTACGATGGCGTCGTAGCTAGGAAAATGTTGCCCATGCAGTTCATCTTTCATTGGCCCGAAGAGATGGAAGTCAGAAGGTGCCAAATCCGAACTATATGGTAGGTGTGGAACAACAGTCCAGCCAAGATTGACAATGTGCTTCATGGTCTTCAAACTGGTATGGGGCCTGGCGTTATCATGTTGCAAGAGAAAGCTTGTCTTCTTCTCTGGCCTGACTCTGGAAATTCAAGCCTTCAGCTTAGTCAGCGTCGTGATGTAGTGGTCAGAGTTGATTGTTTGTCCGGGTTCAATGAAATCCAGAAAGATCAACCCTTTCCTCTCCCAAAAGACAGTGCACATCACTCTACCCACTGAGGGCAGCATCTTGATCTTTTTCTTTGATGGGGAATTCACATGTCACCAGTCCACTGACTGCCGTTTTGACACTGGCTCATAGTGGTGACAAAACATCTCGTCACTGGTGATGATGCGATCCAGGAAACTGTCACCTTCAGCCTCGTATTGGTTCAATAGGTCCCAACGAACTTGCATATGGTGTTCTTTATGTTCTTGTATGAGAATTCATGGGACTCACCTAGCACAAACTTTGCAATATTCCAACTTTGACACTGTTGTTTCCAATGCATTGAAGCCAATACTCAGCTCCGTATACAGTTCCCTAGTTGTAATCTGCCAATTTGTGCAGATGAGCTGATCGAGACGCTCTTCATTTTGTGGTGTGATAGCTGTGCGTGGCCGTCTGGAATGTGGCTTGTCTTTCACGTCGCTGTCACCACTGCTGAAACATGCCACCCACTGCCTTACTGTGCTAACATCCACTACTTGGTGTCCGTAAACATTCAGTAAGCGTCGATGAATGTCATTGGGTGCAAATTTTTCCACATGGAGGAATTCGATTATACACCTTTTATTCATTTGCACTTCCATGTCAGACGCCATTTTGTTAGACTGCCCTCTGCTGTCATTTGTCACACGGCAACAAAATTTAACAGAATATTGGTGGGAAGGTTCAACCTCTACTGCCATACCACCAATATCTGCCTCTGACATCATGGGCCAACATAATAAAATAGGATGCATCAATTTCAGAGCAACCCTCGTATTTAAAACTTTTTTTTTGTTTTGCATAATTATTTACTGCTCCTGTGTCCTAATATGCATTAAACAAAAGTGTATTACTGTTTAATCACATCTTTATACCAAAATCTTGTTTGTTTAGAGCACATTCTGTATTATGACATGTTACAAAATTACCTTTTTTTTAAGTCTTCAATTTACTGTACATAATAATTTTCTGAACGAAATCCCCACATAAAACACATCCATACAATAAGCACCACAGATTTCAAGACTGGTAGACCATTACTTTTATAGGTAAAATAATGCAAAGCGACTCACCATGTACAAGACTCCTTACCACACTTAACAAAGTCAAATGTGTGAACTTGAAGAACAAACTTCAAATAACTGATCTGTATACAAATAACATTTCACAGGAACAGTGAGTAATGAGTCACCACACAAAAAGCTTTACCTATAGGTCCCTCCATTTCTTCAAGTGGTGGTTGGTCCATGATGTGCCGTAACATAGGTAGGAGGAAGGCCAAAGTTTTTCCACTTCCTGTTTTGGCAATACCAATCAAGTCTCGCCCTGAAAATTATAAGATAATGATAATTAAAATTAGAAAGGATAAAAACAAGCGAAAAACTCAGATCTTTCAGCGGCACAAACATCATAACAAAAGTCAGTCACATTACTGACACAGTGGTATGTTTTATGGCCCAATACTATGTATGGAAAACAATTTTGGAGAGCTTCAAACACATAATTCTTTGGGGAAGGGGAGAAAAAAATATAATAATAATACTTGTGAGACCGAGAGCAACCTCAACAAACCCACTGATGGAGGAGTATGAAAGAAAATGAGGACATAGATATAACAGAGATGCCTAATGGAGAAGACATAACACCGAAGACAGTCACAGGACATCCAGTCCTGGTAAAAGAGGATGATACTTGATTCCACTCCTCACCATATATAAAGGTGACATCACTTGAAGCAGGATACAAGTTTATCCTCTGAGGCATATTCCAATCACAGTGATTAAACTTTCATATCTAATAATTGCAGTTACTGTTTTCTGAACTTATATGCTGCTGTCTGATTGAACACACTTCCAATGCAACCACCCACATCATTCTTAAAACACAGCAAATGGCCAGGAGGGTGGAACAAACAGCTTAACCTCTTCCATGTCAGACTGGGTATTTAAAATTCATCCTGCTGTGTGAAGTGAAATATAGATATTCTTCAAAAAGAAACTACATATCTTCTACATTATGTACACAGCCATTGCTACTTCAATACATGTATCCTCTACCAGAGTGCAAGAAAGTGTCAGGCTTACATGAAGATACTAATAAAATAACCAGTCAGTCAATAAAAATATGCACTTCATTAATTCTTTATCAATATAAATAAACTATGGCAGAACTATGTCCCTAAAACTTTAACTTCATAAAGAAGGCCTGTATGATGTTGAAAGTTCTCCCAAATCCATGCGTGCTTACCTGACATGATGGCAGGTATGGCCTGTGCCTGAATTGGTGTTGGTTTTTCATAGTTCTGTTTTTTCAGCACATCTAACTCCTTCTTGCTGACACCACATTGTGCCCATGTTTTGATTGGTTTAGGGCAACCCTTCCCTTTTACCCGGATACCTTCCAGTTCCTTCAAAAACATACAATTAATAAAAATTATTTCAAAAATAAAACTGTACATCACACCATAAAGGCATACAGAGGGTTTTCTAGATCTCTGCACCAGATGTAGCTTCAAACTTTAAATCCTTTATTCCTCAGTAGACAGTCATGACACTCCTTACTTACTTACTTACTCCATGGAGCAGAGTCCTTCTTGAGAGGCTAATCAGTTCTCAACTAGCCAAGAAACTCCATGCATTTTATGGAACCCAAAGGTTCATTACCGCATTCATGATACAAACATAAAATAGGAGACTGGGTGAATCCCAGGGCAGGAGTAAATGTGATGGTAAATAGTAGTCTGCTACCACTGATGGGAACCAAACCCAGCCACCTAGCCTATAACCAGTTACATTACGACGTAGATATTCCAGTGAAATGGTACATCATGAAAAAATACCAGTGTAAACCTAATGTACAAACACATGTTGAAAGTTTAAGTGCACTGGCAACCCCAACTGGGTGAAGTATTTCAACAATATGATGTAAATCATGAATTTTAAAGTGTGTTCCCCATGTATAAAGAAGATTTTTCAACTGAGTGTGTCAATGACACCTCCACATAAGTCACTCATCATTACCCTTCACGTAAAATCTTCCCAGTAAACAGCCAGGTCTGTATTTCCACTACAGAACATAAGATACTTGTCTTCTGACAGCTGCTCAACCTTCTTTATCCTAGAAAATTGTGTCATGGATTGGTGGCCCTGAAGAAATTATTTTTGTGTGTACTAACACACAATACACTCTCATTAGTAAAAGTAAAGTGATCCCGTTACAGGCCCGGTGTGGCCCAGAGGGTGGGTAGAGTTATAACTCTACTCTTGTATGACCACGGCACTAGAAGGGGGTGAGTGGTCAGCAGCATGCCCCAGCCGCACTTTACCCCCGGGAAAGACCCGGTACCCATTTTACAGGAGGCTGGGTGGGCCCCAGGGCCAGTCTGGACAGGAGGAAAATTTCATCCGCACTGGGATTCGATCCTGGACCTTCCAGCCCATAGTCAGTCGCTATACCGACTGAGCTACCCGACCCAATGCTCATTAGTAAGTACAAGAAATTTAACTGTGGACCTCTAAGTTAGCATTCTGGAATGGTGTAGCTAATGTCTCCATTCATGGCCTACTTGAATTTGTGGGTCTTTGCCAACTTTCAGAGGGATGGAATTCATCTCCAGTCACATTCTGCTAACCCCTGTGGTATAATGATGATTTGCAGGGAGAATCTACTACTAAAGGTCCGTTATTAATAACAGTGAAGGCCAGATGTTCCTCACATTCACACTACTATTTTGGTCATAAATAAAAGAAGGAGAAGGTATCTGAAATATGAACAGTGGATCCAGCCAGTAGCATCCCAAGATCGGGGGACAGAAATCTATGTCTTACTCCCAGACAGCCAGGTTTCCACCTCAGAATCTGGGGAAGAAAATGATCACTGATAAATACGACTAAGTAAGACTGTGTGATGATGGCAACAGTCTGTTGTACCTCCTTGTATGCATCCACTTCCTCAGGAGTCATACGTGCTATTTCTGGTACTTCCACATAAAAGTTCTTGCGAAATGGTGTATATTGCATGTTGGAATGGTCCACCTTTGCCAGTTCCTTCTTCTGCTTGTTAGCAATCCCAGCTGCTGTTGCATTAAGATCTTCCTCCTCTTCTTCTGACGAGTACTGTCAACAAAAACAGCACATTACAATTGATATCAACATTTACACAATTGTTTCTGAAAAAAATACTGTACTGACATGCACACAGTTTGTGTACACACCTCGACTTTGAAAAGGAAAAGCAGAAAGAATTACCATTCATAAAAAGGCAACACCTAGAATCAGAAACCTTTCCCTGAGCAAAAACAACACACTTAGCACAAGACACATAAATAGTGGAACTTGTGAGGACAGCAGGTGCAAAACCAATCACAAAATAAAAATTATGTTCTTCAGTCATTGGTTAGTAGAAAGAGTCATGATCAATCACAATACACATTGTATCTAAAAGACAAAAGCAGCATAAATGGTGGAAAAGTGTGTCAACATGAGCAGCAAGTAGTTGTGATCTGACTTCTTGCACAGTTTACACCGTGAATTTGTGTATGCGAACTCAACACATGCGTAATTAACTCCAATGTCACTCCATTAAGGCTACAATTATCATTTTCTGTGATCCTGATTTGAACATGTAATGTCATGCCTGCAGGCTGTATTTTAGACATACATTTTAAAATGAAATATGTGGCCAAGGTTTGTGTACATTTTGTAGTAAATCACATTCCAGACCACTAGTACATTATTACATTGCTATGCTAGTGTACTCAATAAAACATTAAATCTAAAAAACAAGTATTCAATTTTATGTTCTTTTGTCACCTCAACACAACCTAACATCGAAAGAACAAAACATGATGATATTTGTTACCTAAGATGAGAAGGATACTTTGAAATTAAGGACTGAATGGAGATTTCTGTTATCTGCCACTTCTCCCCACATGGTTACTCGTATCTTTGACCCATACCATAGAATACAACTATGAATATCATCATACAATGAAGTGTTACATTTCCAAAGATCACATGCAATCCATGGTGATAATATATCCTACCTCCAAGCCATCTTGGTTTTGCTCTATCAGTTCCCCCTTCTTCTTGTCAACTTTCTTTTTGGCAACACCTGTGACTATAACAACCCCTGAACTGTTCGAGTTCACAGCAGTTCCTGGTTTGCCATCAGTCTTCTTACTATCAATTTTATTTACCTTCCTTACCTCTTCTTGAACACCCTACACACACACACATGCAAAATGAAATTAAATCACGCCAGAAAAAATACAAATATATGGGTTTCAAAAAACAGTAAAGATCTAACTGAAAATGAAGGGCTTGATTCACCACCAACTTATGAATGTTACAGTCAATTCCAGGTACAAATAACAGTAAAGTATTTTAACTTTCTACTGTTAAATCTAAGAATTGGCATCAGCACAAGTTACATTCTAATCTGAGCTCAACAAAGTCACTCATTTGACACCTGGGACATATAAAAATTACCACATTTACTCAAGTGCTAGACAAGGGTTTTTCCATATATTTAGCATTCAGGTATGTGAGGTTGTCTTAAATTTGCGTATGAAGCACCAAACAGCACTGAGCCAAACCAGATCACTCTGAACTGGCCCATGCCGGCTCTGTTTCCGTTTTCAGGCAAAGAAGTGTCTAACCAGGTGGACTCCTTAGACTGAGCTATTCTAAATCACTGGTGCACCTTTGAAACAGTAACTTGTTAAGATATGCACCTGAGAACAGATCTTGTCTAAGAGTAGTAACACAAAAATTGCTACTGAAAAATTAAAAATTAACTACAAGGCCCAAGAATAATACCTGGACCAACCAACAAATTAAAAATCCTAAAAAGGGCCATGAACTCCTATTAAACCAGACATGACAAAGAAATCCAAAACACATGCATTTAGATTTTTAATTCCACTAACACCATCTGTGGAGGAAAATGTGAATCAGTGTGGGTCATAATGACATGGCAGCACATTTCACCAGATGTGATTTGAAGGGTTTTAAGAAGTGCTGTATATCCAGTGCCGGGGATTAGAATGATGATCATGATGCAGATGATGTGTCATGGAATGGCAGTGAAGAGGATGGGAATGTTAGGAGTGGGTGTCAGGAAGATGAAGGCACTGACAATGAAGATGGAGACAGTGGCACTGATTGGTAAAGGTTGATAGAAGCTGACATGCTTTGGGTATTAATGTATTAAGTGTATGAAATTGTAAAATATTTTATCTTAGAAGACATGGGGGGGGGGGGGGGGTTTTTTTTTTTTGGAAAAAAAACTTTTCCTTTGGAGCAACTGTTTTTTTTAACGGGTGTCTTTAGAGTAGGTTTGT
>Ga0123354_10017262_pt1 | contig 11311 bp, 10 predicted proteins | sample TergutLab28metaG_2_FD_97872 | JGI IMG/M metagenome (GOLD analysis project Ga0123354, IMG submission 97872) | Labiotermes labralis P4 segment gut microbial communities from Petit-Saut dam, French Guiana - Lab288 P4 | ecosystem: Host-associated > Arthropoda: Insects > Digestive system > Gut ... | reverse complement strand
GTTTTTTAATTTTTTTCTGAAAATATCCCTCGCGGGTGTGTATTGCGCCGGGGGGATCCCCGGCCCTTTAACAAATAAAAACCACGGCAATTTTCGGGGGGGGGGGGGGGTAAAGGCGGCCGGTGCGTAGGACTGACAACTTTGGCACCTTCATGTGCCATCTGTCATGAAATATGGGAGCCTCAACCACCTGGAACCCTCAGAGCCTTTTAATGGTTCTTGTATAGCTAGTTGGCAACACTTATTGGAAGGTCCTTATTTTAAGGTTGATCACTGGCACTTGATGTTTTTGTAAAGCATTGTATTTCCACAGGAGTGTGAGATAAAGAGAAACTGGTGATAGCAGAGATAAACACAGTAAATGGGGATGTCATTCTCAGTACTGATAATGCTGTGTGACATTCATCTGATGCTAACTGAAATATCGTAATATCGGTTTCAGAATCTATTATTAATCAGCCAAACCCATGCAGGTGTTTTTCCATTCTTGTTCTAATCTACAAATGTGCGTTTTCTTTGATTATCCAAATTATGATTAGGTAAGATGCAGGGGTAGTGATTAATGATTTTGAAATCAAACAATATACTTCTTAAGTTTCATTTCAATTAACTGCTGTGAAAATGCTCAAACATCTTTAATTGAATTCTGTATTAAGCAGCTGTCAGCCTTGCTGTGTTTGTTTAACAACTCCACACTGAATGAGTGGGTGTTCAACTTAGTATATGGATTCTTTACTAAAACTTATCAAAACAGTTAATCCAAAGAGTAGCTGTCAGATTTAGCTTAACTTTAATTTCTGTTGGATATGTGTTTATGTGGGACATACTGGTTCTCAGACTTCTGATTTTCCATGAGTGTGTCATTGTTAAACATAACGTAATCTTGAAACAAAATAAAATAGTTCATGCACTTGAAATTCTAGCGATGTTAGTACTTACACTGTTAGTAGTGCTATAATAAAGTATTGGTTTTGGAAGACATCCCCAGGTGATGGTACACATTATCCATTTTGTGTAAACTAGAGTATAACTTGCTCTTGTTTTTCTCTTGCAATCCTGACTGCAGCATTCCTCCACCTCGGTAAGTTGGTGCATGCTGTTGTGCTTAGTGTAGGAACAACATCGTTTGAGTGACTGTGTTGCTTTATTAAATGTATGCATTCCAGCTATAGACTTAAAGCCCCCTCTACCTTACAACAAGAAACTGTCTGCTTTTCAGCTGTTTATTGTTAAATAAAATAAAACTTTTAATATCCAAAATAAAACTCAGTGTCTGTCCTTATTAGAAGAAATGTAATTTTAACGTATGTTGATCTTACCTGTATTATGAGTGAAAGATGTGTTAGAAGTTTACCACATGGGGAATTGTTGAAATTGTAGTCTTCTGGTTTACACTTTGTTTCTGTTGCAACTACTGATTCAGCACTGTAGGTGAAGGCAGGATGGTTTTTTTTTTTTCCAATATGTTGATGTGAACCCACAAAACTGTGTTTGTTAAAAACCAAGAAGGCTACAGTTTGTCCTACAGTGTAAATGGAAAAGTTGTGTACAGTAGTTTCAAGAATTAGCGTTTCATTTATATGCTACTGCAGAAGTTTGGTCTGGGCATGCTTTGAGAAGTTGTTGGGCCTGGGTATCTCTTGAAAAAAATGTGTTGTAGGGGTACAATGTGAAGTCTTTGCTTCTCTTATGTAAGAAAATAATGTTAGTGGGGTGTATTTAAAAAAAAAACTTTTTGTCAGATTCTTCATTATCTCAGTAGTAAGAAAAACAACCTCAAAATTATTTTGTGTTGGGTGTCTCAACTGCTCATCCAGGATAGCGTACTTAACCCTTTAAACACCGAGTTAAATCCCAGTTGCCCTCTGCTAGCATTATTCGGAGCTCACCATATTCTCCACGTTAGCAGGTAAAGGGTTAATGTGTTGTAAGATCTGGGGTTTGATTCCTGGCAGAGAAAAAAGGTTTAATTTTTTTTTAAATGTCCAGATTGGCTCTGGGCCCATGCAACTGCCTTTTCATTGGGTACTGGGGGTTCTTTCCTTGGGCGATAGAGTGGCAAGGGCATGGAATTGACCACTCACCTCCATCTTAGTACCAAGGTTAAGAATAACTGGAGCTGTGCCTTTCCTCCCGCTGTTTGACTGCATGGTGCAAACGGGGACAGCTCTTGCCTTTTGGCTTACTTCAGCTGTGCCTCAGTCAACTAGAAACCTTTAGAAAATACTGAATTGTGTCCTTCATATATGTTTTGAGGTTTTCAGGGCAGCGATTATTCTGATTATAGTATTGTGGGTTGTGACGCTGTGTAGTTTTGTTGGTTGATGTAGATGTTATAGAGGGTTGTATTGTCTCCACCTTCAGGGTTGAAGTATTTGGGATTCAGGTTGATGTTTGGAGCCTTGGGATGATAGAGCATTCAGAAATGAAGGCATATGATGTCATCATTTGCTGGTTATGTCTCCGTTTCTGATCATTACTCTTATTTCTTCATAAGTGATTAATTGTGTGACACATTTGGACAAATATCGTTAATGGTGTTACAAAAGTTAGTTTTGTTTCTTATGAAATTTTAAGTTTACTTGAGATTGTGTGTTATGAAGTTCTGAAACTGGATTTGTGAGAACTACACCAATATTCTTCTGTTATGTTGTCCTCACTCACAATTTTACACCTGTATTCAAAGTCTGTATTCTCTTAAATGTTGATGATCTGTCAGGAAACACATAAAGCACATAAGACCTACATGTTTTGTACTTGTACATACTTGTTTTTTATTGTTAGGTATGTCAGATGATGTAATGTGTGTACAAGTGTGCAAACGAGCGAGCAATCACCATGAATAACTGTTTCCTTATGTCTTTGTTGATGACATATTGATGTGGGCATTGGAAACAGGTTGTCGTGACACATTAAATAGTTCTTGCTAACATTTTGTGCAGAATTTTATCGTAGCGTAGGCCAGTTTGATTTGTGATGTTTTCGTGTTTACATGGATAATTCTTTGTGTAGCAGGTCTGAAATCCTGGTATATATAGTCTGACGTGCTAAGAGTTGTTGATCCAAATTTGTAACTTTTAGCACTGTGTTGTGCTACTAGGCATAGTGTTTGTGATTGCTATTAAAATACATTTATTAGATTCATTAATGCTTATTCTTCTTTCATCTGGGCTTTATGATCTGGGATCCCCATTTGCTGTTTGGAATAACATTTAAGGGCTTATATGACATAATCTATTGTGTGTTCAAAGTAGAATCCCCAAATGTGGTACCATTTAATTTGTGATTTCCTAAACAAGAAAATTTCAGTTATTTTTTTGTTACGCAAATTGAGGTGCCATGCATACCGTTCTGTGAGCAGAGATTGTAATTTTGCTTAGTATCAGTATATTGGATAAGCAGATGATTCTTGATACAAAATTTTACGTTGTCATGGAGGCATGGATGAGGATTCAAGTCTTCTGGGATGTGATGCTGTGTTGGGTGAATGGTTCTTGACATTCCGAAGGATTGTCGTGCCTCCGTCCTCATAGGTATGCAGTCCATGTTGCACTGCGTGACCCTTGCAGAAGAAAGTAACACATTCCTTAAAACATCATCAAGCTGTCATCCAGCACTGCAGTGTTACATCCCAGAAGCTTTAAGTACAGTTCCACCTCATCTCGTAATTATGTTGCTTTACCGAGAATATGCTCAGGTTCCAGCAACACACTGCTTTGTTTATAAGTTGGAGGATGTGAAATGTGCATACAACATGGTGCACAACATTTGAACAATTTCTGTTGTTCCTGACTGACACTTTTGGCCGGTGATTGTTGTAAAAAGAAAGTAGTGTTTGTATGCAAGGTGAGTGTGAACTCAGTAAATCGACTTTTAGGGCACACTGTGTGTGCTGACTGAAATACCCTTTCAGTCATTTCCTGAAATTCTGATTTTCACATGTGGATGGTATTGATTGATTGATTGATTGATTGTATCACCAATATCGTTACTGTAGCTGTGACACTGCCGCTTAGTTGGCATGTCTTCCTGTGATTTCTTGGTGCAGTTTATCTGCCTTAATCGTAACTAGACATTGTAATTTAGTGGTTAACACGTGCTCACTTGTGTTTGAGAAGCGCCTTACTTGATTATTGTTTGTGAGATCAGTTGTCTTCACATTGGTGTGTATTCATCTTACACCTTAGCAGAATAATTCCCTCGTTTACATTTCCTCCTTCATCCTTTCCACATTACCATTTGAATTCTGTAAACTTTATATACCATATTATCTACATATTTTGTATTCTGTGTTATATAACTAATTTGTTTGCATTGTTATGTGAACTGAGAAACAAAACATTAATATCTGTCTTTCATGTAACCCTCTCATATTGAAACATCATGAGAGTCTTGATTTGAGACACCCTGTTGTGTGATACACACACACACACACACACACATACATACATACATCCATATGTTCCATACATAATACATACATACGTACTGTAGTACACAGAAATGGCAGGTTTCAGCTTAATAGCTGTATCACCTGAAAGTTGCCATTTCTAAGTAGTACTATGAAAAGTAATTATGTATGCATTTTGAGCCATTTCCATGCAGAATAATCTTAAGAAACTTGAACATGCTTTTAGTGTATATCCTTGATATACATCACTGCATGTTAAGCAGTAACTGATGTGTTGTAACATTATACAAGTGTGTTTTCATAATGTTGTAATAAAGTGTTTCTCACAAAGAAGCTATTGAAAGTCTATGATGACATGCTAACTAATAACTGTAGTGTATAAGTGATGTTTAGCCAACTGTCTCATCAGTGAAAAAAGATTGGGCATACGAATCGCCATTTGTCTCTTTGTGACCCATTGCAGCTTTTGAACCAGCAGTCCATTGATCATGAAACTCTGTATGAGCGCTGTGTCGATGGAGGCTACCCAAATGCTGTGGTTTTTAATATCCTGCTGTCAGTAATAACTGCTTGTGAGGTGGGCTTGGCACTATTGGTACATGAAATGTTGTATAGTTGCAGGGCTCCAAGAAATAGTCAGCTTTTTGTTAAGGCAGTTGTTTCTTATACAAGAACTTTGTGGCCACAGGAAAATATTCTTTTGTTTTCAGCCTGATGATGGTATGTAATGACCCACTGGTGCCACACATGTGAAGTTGGTTGTGTAGATGGAGCATTGAATTGTGTAGCCATTGTGTGTGGAATATTGTATTTAAGTTTATACAAATGTGATGACAGTATGAAACTTTGAAGTTAAATCTGCCAAATTTGATGCATGATGATGACAGCGACAATGATGGCAATGTTGACCACAATAATGGTAATATTGTGTATTGCACCAGAAGATGATGTATGTTTATTTTATTCAAGATACTGCTAGTTTATCTTTTTTATATAATACTAGATGGGATTTTTAAAAATCTGTTCCCATTGTAGCCACAAATCAGGCTGTTATCATAATTTCTTAATTCTTGGAGTGAAATTATAGAAAATAAAAGTTTAGAAATGTTCGTTTTTCTTATGGTGACATTCATGTTGCTGGCTGCAGTGGTGACGCCGGTTGTGTTGGTGATTCATGTATTTAAAAGCATCAACGTGTGTTGCATTTGTTATGAAACCTGTGCGTATCTTTGTTCTCATTCTGCCTGGCATGTAGCGTATGTAACTTCATAATGTAACCAGAAATCATTTTCTCCACTGTGTGTGCTCTTCATCACTGAACACATGTAATTCTGTGTAATGTGTAATGTGTAGGGTGCGAGCATATGGTCCTGGAATTGAACCAACTGGACCTGTGGTCGGGGCACCAGCGAACTTCACTGTTGAAACTTTCTCGGCTGGTAAAGGCAAAATTGATGTCACTGTGGAAAACCCTAATGGACAGCTGGAGCCCGTGAGTGGATATGATTAAATATTTTTCATGTTACACTTTCTCCACCTTGCCCCTCTTCCTGTCGCTGTCCTATTTCCCCTTTACGGAGTCCCTAATGCTTTCTTGTCCACATTTTTCACTGTGCAGCATACTATCTCTTGTTTCACCCACATGATTAATTACAAGTAACTGTCCTGTACTTTCATATTCACATCATAAATATTTGTGTTTGCACTGTGTGTTTGTCATAGTCCACAGTCAGAACATTTATGGGTTGAAATACAAATTTCCCATTCCTTTACTGCATGCTACACAACATAGTTACTGGAACAAAAAGTCAACATTTCTACCTGCACTTCATATTGTTTTATGAAAAGATGAGTGCTGCTGATGAATACATGAAACTGTTTGTTGACTGAAACATGCAGATGTTTATGACTATAGTCATGGTATCTAGTGTGTGTACCATACAGACCGGACTGAGAACCGGTTATGCCGTAGCACAACGAATAGTCAAACCCAGATGCAGATACCTGCTTTGTGACCATGAAAAATAAATAAAATAACACTTGGAAAGTGTACATTTTTACTGTGCCCTAACATTATAGGATAACTGTACAAACTTGCATGTATACATGTCATACGTTCTTTCAGTATTAATTAGGTGGGTTTGATATGATGATTTGTCACGGCACATTTTGTACTGTAGTTCCCTTTGTACAGTTTTCTACATTATTTTAATGGTGGTTTGTGTTATCTCTGGTGAGTGTTGTAGTCATTCTTTTGAGTGATCTTTGACATTCTTAGGACCATGCATTGTGATATATTCTTATAGTAAGACCAACAGGAAGCACTAATTTCTCAAATTTATTTTTGGAATATGACTCTACATGTTTTGGACAGTTTCTCTGTCCATCATCAGGAGTCTTGCACTGTACACACAACAATAGGTATATGTTATACAGATTATGCTGACTGCTTGCTGTGTGACCTATACCTATTGCTGTGTGTACAATGCTAGACTCCTGATGATGGACAGAGAAACTGTCCGAAACATGTAGAGTCATATTCCAAAAATAAATTTGAGAAATTAGTGCTTCTCGTTGGTTTTATTATAAGAATCTTTTGAGTGATCTTTATATAAGGAGTCTAGTGGCCTTCCTATCTAATGACATTTTGTCTGCCCTGTTTTTTGTCAGGGGCCAGGATAATATAGTCAGTGTAGTCACTAGGCCAAGGGCTGGACAACCAACGGATTGTGCTTTGATACGTGGTAGGGTTAGGAGATTTATGTGCTGTCCATAAGTGTTAAAGATAAGCTGTGGTGCCTACCCAGCCTATTGTTCAAGTGTTTGGGGGTTTGTACCCTGTGGGTGAAGTGACTGGGCATGAAGCTGACCACTTCCATGTAGCACCAAAGTTAGGATCGAGTGGAGCTGTATTTCCACTCCACCATATGCCTTCATGACATGCACGGGGACAGCTGTCCTTCACCTGTATTATGTCAAGAACTATCTATAAAATCTATCTATAACAGTTCGTAACTATGTTAGCAAATGTCGCCAAGTGCTGCAGTAACCTGGTGAGACTCTTTAATTTCTTGCAGTGTTTATTTTAATGTTAGTAGTGTGTTGTTGGTTGGCTTGCAGGTTGATATTCGTTTCAATAAGGACCGTAACTTGACCTACAGTGTGTCTTATGTTCCACGTTTGGAAGGAAATCACAAAGTGTCTGTGAAATTTGCTGGTCGTGAAATACCGAAGTCACCTTATACTGTGTCTGTGGAAGGCCATGCGGGTGATCCAAGCAAGGTTACAGCCTCAGGACCTGGGTTACAGCCTGATGGTGTGATGATAAACAGACCAACCTACTTTGACATATCTACCAAGGGTGCGTAGTGTTGGCAGTTAAATAACGTTTTTCACTTTGTCTGTGTGTGAGGGAGTTGTTGAAGGTGTTGTACAGGTTTCTCTGTCACAGCCCAGCAATATTTGTGTGTCAGATTGGCTCAATAGATCAAGGAGCATTCACTTGTACTTTGTCTTTGCCTGTAGTTAGCTTTTTGGTTGGGTGATCGGTCTATCTAGATCAACATAAATAATATTTTGTCATGTACTGTTAACGGTTTTCAAGTGATTTGAAAAATAAATTTGTTTCATATTTTACTTCATAGATTTTATAATTCTGTTTCCAGGTTTTGGAATAAAGCTTGATATTTTATGCATGAAATATTAATGTTAACTGTGGGATCACTCTAATTGTGTTTAAAAATATAATTTTATCAGACGCTGGTCGTGGAGTTCCAGAAGTAATTATTCTTGATCCATCGGGCCACAAAAACACAGTACCAGTGAAAGTGCGCCCTATCGCGCAAGATGTTTGGCGATGCGAGTATGTGTCTCCAGTTATTGGCTTGCATTCTGTCAATGTATTCTTCGCAGGACAACCCATACCGAATAGCCCATTTGGTGTGAGAGTGGCACCGGGTATGTTGCTCAGTTTATAATATTAGGGGGTGTATTGGGCTAAACCTGCATGTGTACATTCATATGGATTAGTGTGTGCTCTTGGCACCTTGTCAGCTGAATTTATTTGCATACTTGCTCTACAATGTAAACATCTATTTGCAGCATTTTCCATATGATGAATATGTAACAGAATTAAAAAAAGAAACTCTTTGCAGCATGGTATCTGCAGCATATTTAGCACACTGGGTTTGATTTATGGCTGAAAACTGGGTGCATTAATTTTATTTTTAACTATACTAGCTGAATTTATAGGTTTTGTGGAACCCTGATACACATGCCTAAGTTGATATTGCTGTGTTCTGTTGCTAGTGTCAGATGCTAAGAAGGTCAGGGCTTCGGGCCGAGGTCTGCAACCCAGTGGAGTGCGGGTCGGTGATGTCGCTGATTTCAAAATTTACACGGAAGGAGCTGGGGAGGGACATCCAGATGTTCGTGTTATTGGACCAGGTACACACTGCTGTGGCTTATCTCAACTGGCATGCTGTCTTATTTATTGTTCATGCATACCATTTTGAAAATTATTATTTCAGAAGAGTGAGTGTCATGTGCAGAGGGTTCTCTGTTACATCGCCTGTTACGAGCCATCAAATTGCTGAATTTATTGGGTCAGTTGCTGATAGAAAAGTGCATTCACTTTTTATTGTTTTAAGTAATTACCTTAATTTAACAACTTTTATATAATCATCTATGCGAACAAATTATTAAGACTTCAATATATTTGCACCCTCAGTGGTTGAAAATGGTATGTAGAAAATATTATATCTGTTTCAGACAAAAGAGCATGCAAATGTGCAGAAGGTCAAAGAAATGAAGGACATAATGTCCAGTTGGACACTGCTCAGGATATGAGTGGGGGAGTGCCCTTAACCCTTGAAACCCAAGTGGCTGCTTTATGTACCACCAGGTTTAAAACGTTTCTGTTCTTAGTATTCCCTGTTCAGCTGCCTGTTGTGGCTGCTAGCCCCAGAAGGTTGATTGAATTTGGTTGTTGTGAAAGCTGCAGATTTTGCACCAGATTTAATGTTAAAAATCCTGCATTTTTCCCTTTCAGTGTACAGTAGACCCTTGATTCACTCACTTAGCTGATCTTGGATATCATGTACCAGATTTTTGGGCTGGGCTTTTCTGCAAGTACTGGAACAGTGCAGTAGAGATCCAAAAAGCCTTGTCAGCACTTGCCACCGGTGGCAAGAATTTTAACTTCTTTCCTATTAATTTTCTTTAAATTTCTTGACAACATTGTTTTTCCAAAATAAAATTTGTTTGTGCATTGGTGAATTGTATCTGTTGCTTTTGAGCAGAGAACATGGAGGTGACACCATCTTTGTCTTTGTTTTCACAGAATCACAGAATATTTTTAATATACTCATTGTTTTGGTAACTTTTTTCTTTTTTGCAATGAAGTTAGTAAGTACAGCTCTCAAGAAAGGTGACAAGAAATTTTGAAGTGAATACAAGTGTGAGGCAAATGCTAGAGATAATTGAAAAGTTAGGATCTGATTTATGTGAGACAACTGTATGTGCTGAGTATGGTGTGAAAAAGTAAATGGTATTTGTTGTTCTAAAAACAGCAAGATCTTCAGAAATATTTGTTATGCAATAGGTGGCTACAGGAGTTGTATGTAGACAGCAAACCAAGTAAATCTGGATGTAGCCATATTGGAATGATACGTACAGCAGTGTTCATACTGTATGATCATACAATGTGTAGAGATAAAATCTGCTGCTGATACAATGGCAAGGCATGTGTGACTGTGACAATTTTCAAAGAGGTGTGGCCTGACAGATAGGTGTACATTTGGTGAAGTTCTTAGTGCAGTGACTAAAGAGTCGGCCCTTTTAGGGACAAGCTGCCTAGAATATAGTCAAGTTATGGTGACTCTATGTGGTGTTATGGATATCTCTTTTTTCTGCCTTGACATATCCTAAACATTTTTTCCATTCTGTAGCACATTTCATGAGGATGGGCTGTACTGTTCTGATTACACGAACTGTTCGGCCATGTGCTTGGCAAGTCATTAACACTGTGGGTTGGTGCAGGTGGCGTGAATGAACCGGTGAAGATCCGCAAAGTGGATGGCACGTCCTACGAAGCAGTCTACAATCCTCGTAAAGAAGGTCGGCATGTTGTGATGGTGACGTTTGCTGGGCAGGAGATTCCGCGATCACCATTTGATGTGAATGTTGGCCCCTATAAGCAGACTATGATTCGTGCATATGGACCTGGATTGACCAGTGGTGTTGTTGGTTACCCCGCCCTCTTTACTGTGGAGACAAATGGAGAGACTGGAGCCCTCGGTATGCACCATCTTTGTCTTTCAATAGTTTCATGAATGCACTGCATAGAACATTACTTTAATTTTATATCATTGTCTATGGGGCTTTACATTTGTGTTAAGGTTAAATTCATATATAGTCTGACATCCCCGTGTGCATGCAAGGAGAATTCTGTGCAGTGTAGAGTAGGAAAGAGTGTAATACAGGGTTGGGCAATGAAATGGGAAAATTTCAAAACATAAAAAAAAATCGACACATGAATTTTTTATCTGTTTATTGGCCATAAATGAAAAGCATATGAATAGCCATTTTGTTTTATGCCAGTTTGAAAATTTATGTCTTGAAAGTAACGCCCTCAAGATGGCTTCCGTTTCGACGCATGCATTCCTTGTCGGGACCTGAAATTGTTCATGACCTCTCGCAGCATCTCCACAGGAATTGCAGCCACTTCATCTTGAATTCGCTGAACGATCTGGATCTTGTACGGGTGGTAGTGAAGATCGTTGTGAAGAATTTTTCGCACGGACCTGGGAGTTATTCCAAGAGTGGTTGCGTGTCGCATGGCAGATCGGCGCGGACTTCTCTCAAACGCCTCTCTAACCCTCTCAATGTTCTCTGGAGTTC
>Ga0123354_10017261_pt1 | contig 11311 bp, 6 predicted proteins | sample TergutLab28metaG_2_FD_97872 | JGI IMG/M metagenome (GOLD analysis project Ga0123354, IMG submission 97872) | Labiotermes labralis P4 segment gut microbial communities from Petit-Saut dam, French Guiana - Lab288 P4 | ecosystem: Host-associated > Arthropoda: Insects > Digestive system > Gut ... | reverse complement strand
TAACACTGCATTCCACTCTCAAGGTCATCAACGCTGTCGCACGACGCATCAGCTGTGCAGGTTGCAGTATTTGGAACCGCAAGAAACCCCCACTTTTCTCAGGCCATTATCTCCGTAACCGTTCAACTTTGGATATAGATGTTTTGGGTTATATCGGTATACTTTAACATAAGGAACACTCTCCCGTAATCTGGCACATTCCTCCTTGGACACCCTGTGTGTATATATATATATATATATATATATATATATTCACACACATACCGTTTTGTACGTATACACCATTGTTCACATACTTAGTGTAAATAATTCACAAACACTCAACACAGCAATTACAAACATGTTTCCCGATGCCCACGCTTATTTCTAAAATGCCTCATTGTATGTCCGAGTTAAAGTTATTTATGGCTGCAGAGCGCAAATTTATTACTTGCAGACAAATGCCTTTTTTTTTTAACAGAGATCAGATTCGGGGGTTTAGAAATCGAAGTGCGATAATAAGACATTAAATGCCCAATGAGTTTATTAATAACAGTATGATAGAAAATTTCAACATCGAAAATACAAAAACGCTGCATTAATTAAGAACCGCAAAATATCAAATCCAGTTCATAAGCTGCAAGTCCATCTTCCGAAATTTCGTATCAGTATTATTCTACCACAAACGGCATGACTTTGAAAGAGGTATTCCCCTATTACATACAAATATTTACCTGTAATAAGATAGGGAAAAGAGGCTAAAAGCAATTTAAAACCTATTGGCTGAAGATCGTTTCTAATTATAGGCTCAAATTTTAGCTACCTTGATGTTTGCAGGTTGTTACGACAGGGGCAGAAAATCTTCACTAAATTAAAAAATAATGGTTCAAACCCAAAGAATGGTTTCTTGTTGTGTGGTTTCTAGTGGTTATCAGACCTTGTCCTTGGTCAAACAGCACACGAACCTGACAATACTACATTAGCTGTGCATATTCTCACGATTGCAAGTGCTGCGATCTCGTAGTTCTGAATAGGAGTCTCGACAAGGTATTAGCTCAAAGCCCTAACCAGGGACTTTCTTTAAAGTACACTTCGTCGTCACCACGAACACAGCACCAGCGTCAACTTCCGATGTGGGAGCATTTGTATCACTTGTCTCATGTAACCACGGTGACAACGCTTCCAACATGATGAAATATGAACTTCGCGTCTGCCTGTTTTTTATTTGTACTTGCTCATCTGTTCAATTTACGGAGCGTCAAAAGCGAGGATGTTTGGGAATGATGAATTGGGAGGAATTTGTATGTAAGAGGCCGTGCCTAATTTTCAGGTAATATAACACAAAAGACGTGTTTTAAAAAGACCAGATGAAGACATTTGTTAGAAGTAAGAGTTTTAGAACACGGCAGAATCAAACATTGTTTTATGTTAGCGGATTGCAACTAGGTACCTTAGGGCTGATTAGGTGGACAGGATTTGAAAAGCAAGAAATGCATACAACATATTCGTAAAGAAACATTTTGGAAAGCAGCGGCTTTGATGAAGAGGAAGAATGAAAAGTAACTCCCTGATATAACTTGAGAAAATAGGTTACTTCGATGGGAATTTGATAAAGCGGGCTCAGCACTTGTGCAAAGCGGAATTTTTGTTTGACTCATCGAGACCTTTGGCGCCTTCTACCTGAAAATTATTTTTCACACAGAACCACAAGACAGGAAATTTGTCCCTCCATACTCACTGATATGAAGAAAGAGAGTTTCTGCACCGATTTATCAGTATTCTGTGTCTTCCTAGTGGGACAGGAAATGTAATTAGGTAAAGGTTTCTGAACTTATACATTTATTAAGCAGCTCAAATTATAAAAATTAATTATTCTTTTGTCACAGCTGCCAACTGTCTTTGTACTTTCTACAAACTGGAGTAATTTGTAAGAACAATTGAAGCACGTAAAGGAGCAACAATTTGCAGAAAGACAATATTTTTCTGCACACACGAGAGCCAAGTTGGTACGAGAAATGCACTTAAAAACAACTAGGAATATGGGGAGTGTAAACATTCCTTTTTTGTGAAGCATAGATTTGGCCTTTTTGTCTACTTCCTGTGTTTCACAATTTTGTTTTACCTCAGTTTCAAGCTGTCGTGGCTGCACCCTTAAAATTTTTTTCACTTTGGATGAAAATAAATTCCCTAACGACTGTACAAATTAATTATGAACATTTAAATAAGTGTTGAAAAATGCAAAAAAAAAACTTATTTAGAAACTTCCTGTTTAACACTTTTTTGTGTTCAAGCCAACCCATATAAAGACTATTGTCTATTGGTACATGACGTCATATTCATTGGCGTTTTGTTAACTGGTGGCAACGCTGTGGAGACCTTCAGTCTCACAAATCAAGGTGACTTCAAAAAAAAGGCATTGAGACCAAGTATTCAAAGAAAGAAACCTCCGGCCAGATCCCTCTGATTACAACGTTTCTAGTAGAGGAGTCATGATATGCGTTAGTAGTTTAGCGACGAATTTTTCTGTGCAGAATTTTTTTTAAAACGTATAGAACAAATTGGCTAAGTAAATAAAAATTCTGAAAGCAAATATCCCATGTTATTCGAAATAAAGCTTACACAACACAAACGTGAATGGATGTGCTTAGTTCTCTCTTGAAAATAAAGTTGTTTCATGACTCATTCGTAATATGTCAGCTATGAGGAAGGCAATTCACTTTCAAGTTGAAAGGAAACGTTGGAGTCGCATAATTTTAAATATGTGATCCTTCATTCTTAAACATCTAAACAGAAATTTCAGTAGGAATATAGTACACTTAAACTAGAAAAAAAATCGGCGAAAATTTTAATAAGCCTCAAGTAAGATTTAGTTGGAACTGGAGTAATCTAACAGGTAGACTTTATTTTTCAGTCTCCAATTACAAAATGTAAACTCGAAAATTTTAAACTTATGTTTTTTGCAAGGGATTGCAGTTATGAGAAATATTCTTACTGATAATTTAAAATTCATCCAGAACAGCTTACGAGCAACTACGTGACTAAACCAAAATTAATTATTTTATGTTCAAGGTGTCCAAAATGACATACTTTCTGTTGGAGCATGCGCAATCTGAAGAATATTTCTTTTGATGTCGTACGCCGTGTATCCTGCAGAATGAATTTAATATAGAGAAGAAATTTGTTGTCTCTACCTTCTACCTCATACACTGAGAGAGGAAGCGGTAGCTTACTCCGGAACTTTGATATATTTCTGCCAAACTACATGGCCCGATAACACAGAAGGAAGCAATTTTCTTTCTGACTGCATTCACAGCCTCAAATCGGACTGAATGTTTTACACGTTGTCCTGTACCGCCCCTCTAATGTATGCAATTGTAAAAGTGTTAAGTTTACGAGTATTTACTCCATGTTTTTGTTAAAGTTAGAACCATGGTCATAATATGTAAAGCCACGTTAAAACAAAATATTAATAAATTTATACAAGAAAATTAAATGTTGCATTTAAATAACGGTCCCTCAGAATCATTTCGAAAACACATTCAACAAACAATACATAAATGTAACACAATAACAGACAAAAACCAACAAAAATATTTGATACAAATAAAACTCATGACAACAAAACTTAATGCTTTGATCAAAACACATAAAGAAGGTAAAACCATCAGACCAGTAATAAATAACATAAGAACACCAGCTTATAAACTTCCCAAATATCTTAATAAAAAATTAACCAACTACTACAACTACCATATACTTGGGCCACCGAAATTCAAAGAAACAGCGCAAGATCTAAATGAAACAAGATAACCACCTTAGATATAAAAGACTTGCATGTCAGTTTACCCATTACAATATAATCAACATTGTCAAATTTTGGTTAAAAACATTAATCAGAATATAATAGAAAAAGGAACCTTGGAAATCACCAGAGTGATATTAAACCAGAGTTATTTTCAATACAATGACAAATATTTTAAAACTACAAAAGGCGTAGCCATGGAGCCGCCCATTTCAATCACCCTAACAGAAATTTACCTGCCATCTTTTGAGAAATTAATAGTCAAACATAGGAAGGAATCTAGTGAAATAGCATATAAAAGGAGATATGTAGACGACATTGTAATCATATCTGACCAAAATAAAATAAAAGAATATTCATTCACTAACTACATGAACAGTATGCACAAATATTTAGAATTCAAATTAACAGAAGAAGAAAACCAAAACATCAGCTATCTATATCTATCTATACACAGAAAAAACAACCTACAACTTGGAATTTACAGAAAACCCACACAAACAGATACTACTATACATTTTACATCCGATCATCCACTAGAACACAAAGTCGCAGCATATAACTTCTATACGAGGGTTGATAAAAAATTTCCGGACTGATGCCTATCGGCCGCAGTCACCCTCAAAGTAGTTCCCTCCCGCATGTAAACACCGGTCCCACCGTCTCCTCCATTTTTGGGACGCTTATGGATGTCTTTTCCTGTCAGAGTGTCAAGCATTCTCTGCGATTCGGTCTGGATCTCCTCAATGGTATTGAACCGGCGTCCTTTCAGCTTCAATTTCATTTTTGGAAATAGGAAGAAGTCACAGAGTGCCAAATCAGGGGAGTACAGTGGGTGGGGGATAACAGCAATTTTGTTTTTCGCCAGAAACTGGTGGGTGAGGACGGAAGTGTGAGACGGGGCGTTGTCATGGCGAAGCAGCCAGGTCTGTTCTCGCCAAAGTTGGGGGCGATGTCTTCGCACTTTTTCACACAGTCTCCGCAAAACTTCGCAGTAAAATCCGGAATTCACAATTCGGTGTCTTGGGACAAATTCTTTGTGCACAATCCCCTTGATGTCAAGGAAAGTGATGATCATAAACTTGAGATTGCTTTACACCTGTCTGGCCTTTTTTGGCCTTGGTGACGTGGGGCTTTTCCACTGGGAGGATTGTCGCTTTGTTTCAGGGTCGTAACCGGAAACCCAGCTCTTATCACCAGTGATGAACCTAGACAAGAACATTTCATCGTCGGAGGCGAGCTGACGAAGTTCAGTTCAGACATTGACGCGCTGCTGCTTCTGGTCAGCTGTCAGGATCCTGGGCACAAATTTGGCTGCGACAAGATGCATGCCCAATTCTTCCTCAGAACCAGCTGGCATGTCCCATAACCAACTTCCACCTCCTCAGCAATGTCGCGAATGGTCGGACGTCGATCCTGACGGATAAACTCTTGAATTCGTGCAACAGTTACAGGAGTTGTGCAACTTGTGTGTCTCCCTGTGTGTTCGTCGTCGTCAACTGATGTGCGACCGGTCTTGAACCGGGTATGCCTTTGAAACACCTGTGTACGTCTCAAGCTTGGTCCCCGAAGCCTTGTTAAATCATTTTGAGGGTTTCCGTAGCACTTTTCCCAAGGTTGGCACAAAATAAAATGCACATTCTCTGTTCCTTTCTCTGATCCATCACGAAAATCGCCACGGGTCACGTACACGACTCCAAACAAACGCACGTAAAAACTGCCCATATCAACCTACCTACGTGAAACTTGGCACACTGACTCGCTAAACATGGTAATCCTACCATCTACCGTTGCTTCGCGCTACCACAACAGCTGTAAAGATGGCGGCACCAGTACGGAAAATTTTGGATCAACCCATGTATAAACAGAATTCTATCTATGCAACTCATAGAACAAGCAAGAAAACAAGAACGGAACACTATCTGCACCATATCCAGAAATAATGTTTTTCCATTACAGAATATCCACAATTTAAAGAAAAAATAATCAAAACTCACAAAAAACAAAATCTCCTACACAAACACACAGAAAGAAATGGATCACATTTACGTACCACAGGCCACTCATACACAAAATCGCCTACCTCTTCAAAAGTAACGAATTAAACATAACATTTCGAACATGAAACACCATAGAAAACCAATTACACGATAGAACACCACAAAACAAAATAAACTACAACGGAATATATAAATTATAATGGAAAATATGTAACAAATTATATGTTGGTTAGACTGGAAGTAAATAGAAATAAGATACCGTGAGCATATAAGATATATAAAAACAACCAAACTTATCTCGACATACGCATTACACATTCTCAATAATAGACCGGAAAATGATAATCCGTAACATACCATACAATTATTAAAAACATGCAGCAAAGGAAAGTTAAGGAACGGTTGGAAATCATTCTACATGAAAGTGATGAAACATAACTTATTGATCGATGAGCAGAAGAACAACGAGCCCAAACCGCTATCCACTCTAGTCAATATAACGAAACACGTCACAAAACCCGACACCGCATCCGAATCAGTAAACCCCTGACCAGCACAACAGTTACATCAACAAATGGGGTAAGTCCAACATTAAATAAATATATTCAACATACTCAAAATATAATATTTATGCATACATATAAAAACGTCCATATTTATTGCAGATTGTATATGAGACCACAAACTCCTACTTATTACACGAGAAATTGTAACACCACAAAGATTTTATTCCATTTTATTGTGAAAAGGAAGTTTTGATATGTTAATCATTTTAAAACATTCTGATTTCACTGAATACAATCTGAGAACCTGTAAAAACTTAGGTGAAACATCTTAATTTTATAATTGTATTATCAACAGCTGCAATTAGAATAACGTGTGTACCTTATCAAGGCAATGGTTATAACTCCCTGATGATGACACGAATGTGTCGATACATATAGGAGTATAGATTACACAAAAGATTATTGTGATATATACTTTTATGAGATAAGTGTGCATTAGTTTGTTATAACAAAAATAATAAAAGATGCACGGTACGCGTATGAAAATATTACAATAAAAATTATTAAAGTGAAATAAAGCTAAGCCATTCGCAACTGATAAGTGTACTGTCTATATTTCCCTTTAGATAAGACTGATGATTCATCCACTATAGTCGCTTAACCACTCTATTCTTAGTATGGTTTTTACCAGGGCTGATTATCCTATGGAGGACGTGCCCAAAATGGAAAGCGGTCAGATTTCCACTACAGGTGGCGTTCGTTGCAAGGGACAAATTATTATTTCTTTTGCCCGATCAGCTTCTATATATTGTGTAGAGAATGTGCGCAAAAAAATAAGTCTGACAGCTTATAGATTATATATATGTATTACAGTTGTTGTCAAAATAATAATACAAGTGAAACATTTTTAAACACATCGGGATCAGTGCGAAGATTTGACTGTATATTTATCATTGGGGTGCCAGGCATTCGACGACTGAACGAGTACGTGACACTGAGCAAAAATTTACAGTATTCTTTTCAAAGAACAAGTCGTTTCAATCCCAGTTACTTCCACATTTTCTTTCTTATCGCATTCCACGAAGGAGGACTTTATTAGAAATATAATAATTATGCTATGCATTAATTGAACAATATGATTACAATATGCATTAATGATAACAATGCAGTAATTAGAAATAATTATGAAAGAATCCAAGACCTTATTCTTCTCTTCAAAATTCTAATGGGCACGCGAGAGAATTTCTTCGAAATTTAGAGCAAATTTGGGCTCGTGCCCTCAAAATGGCTCGCCTTCCTTGTTTTAAAAATTATATATATAAAAGTAACACAAGTTTAAAGTTGAATTCTCCATTCAGAACACAGAGTGCACCTTCGTGTGTTTCTGCCCGACAAACAGAGCAGTGATTACTTTTCGACCCAACATTTATTGAGTGGACTTTTACCCTAGACACATTAGGTTTACCGCACAGCAAGAACTGAATTATAAACATCATGCAAGGCTAATTTTCGTTTTTACAGTATAATGTATTTGACCTTTATGTATTTTAGAGCAAGTGTGCATAAACTGTGTCCACCACAGTGCGAAGACTGTCTGACTTGTTACTCTACCAATGAAGTCAATTTTTCAGTGTCGTAGTTAATTTTAAAGACATTTTAGTTCCGCAGAGCTCTGAGTGTTCTGCCTGCACGAAATATCCAAGAACAGGTGTTTTAATTTGTAATAAAACCTATCCACAGCAACAATATTCATGTACCGTAACTATTTCTCAAACTTTCAGAAATCATCTCTTGAATTTGTATAAATCGAAATATATTGGGTACAGACTAAATACTGCGAGAAATAAACTAAACGTGCTTTACATGGAAAAAGTTACACGTTACATCTACCAGTGCTTGTATGAAGCAATTTTCATGGAATAAAGTGTGATAAGAAAACATGTTTTAAGAAATGAAAGGAACATTTATGGGCGCCTTTCTCTTCCAATCGTACGATACGCCAGTCCAGGTATTAAAAGTGGGACCCTAAGACATAAACGTCTCACGATATGCACACGGTTTCGCCACCGGCCAGAATGTTCATAGGATTATTTCTGCCCTTTCAATGGGTGAAATGGCCGAAGCATAAAGTTGTCTATTCAGGCCCATTTTTGTTCGCCTTCAAAATGATCACATGCTCTTAACTATGCCCTTGACGGGATTAGAACCCGTGATCCCAGCAATTGAGTGCGTGTAGACCTATACCATACACAGCACAGTCACCGGGATCGACGACCAGGGTTTTATTTAACATTTTTCTTATAGTACAAAATCACAAAGACTTATGTTTGTAATTTTGTACTAGAAGAAAAATGTTAAATAAAACCCTGGTCGTCGATCCCGGTGACTATGATGTGTAAGGTATAGGTCTACAGGCACTCGATTGCTGGGATCACGTGTTCTAATCCCGTCAAGGGCATAGATATTCGTCTCTTTGTGTTGCAGTATGTTGTGTGGGTAGCAACCAATTCGACGATCCGACAACACTGTCAGAGGGGCCGTGCAGACAATATGTGTGTGTGTGTGTGTGTGTGTGTGTGTGTGTGTGTGTGCGCGCGCGCGCGCGTGTAATCTAGAGTGCTCAACAATGAGGCGACATGTACCTATCTTGAGCTGCAACGTCACAGAGAAACGCCGCCCTCCCCAAAACTTAAAAATAAAGAGCGACAACAACAAAGCCGTCAGTGTGTAGAGATTTGAAATAGAACAATTTCCCTAATATATATGACATATTTATTTCATTCTACATTCTCTCTTTTGATCATTTATCTTATTTTCCTTCTGCCTTCTGTGCTTAGTCATCCCAAGTTTCCACAGCAACAATTCTGTAAGCATTCTTTTTCATGCCTTTACTTTCCATCCTACCCTATTTTGTTTAACTATGCGGCTAGTTCTATATTACCTGCATGAAAGAGGAAATTTATCGTCATATTATGTAACATTCTCCATTACAGACTTAGTTTATTCATAACTCCTATATACATTTCTCTCTCCGGAATGAAAATTTTAACCTTGTGCAAGTGAAAGCTTTATTCTGCGAGAATACTTACAGCTGTCTGGTACAGTGTGATAAACTTGAGTCAAAATTAGCAAATCTGGATTTAGCCAGCCGTGTATTTGTATGTACGTGTGCGTATGTGTGTGTGTGTGTGTGTATGTGCACGCGCGCTTGTGTTGCGTTCCGGAATATCTGTAACCAAGTTGAATTTTGAAATAAATATGGATTTAAACATCAAAACTCTCAAATTAAACGCCGTGTCGACTGGCATACAGGAGGGACTTGCTATCTTCCTCTTTCAGGTATATTGAAATATCTTGAATAGGGAGCCAGCAAATCCCTCCCAAATGATTGTCCCTACACACCAATTCAAAAGGCTTAATACATAATAATTCCGGATGATTTTTAGTCACAGCTGTGATAACCCCCAATGTATTTGTCTCTGGAATATGCGAATCGATTATTTTTGCTTCATTATTCCAATCAGCCTTTTCTATTTAGGTTTATACTTTATCTTATTGGCTGTCGTGAATACCAGTTTCTAATATTCTTGACGTGTATTTTGCGATTTTCAAACTCAGTTCTCGTTTAAGTCTGATTTCTTTGATATTTTGTCCGCTCCTTTTGCTCCTACCGTCTCCAACTTCTAATTGCTGGAGACAAAAGAACATACTGATGCTTGTTGTTGTTGTTGTTGTTGTTAGTGGGAATTTCTATTTTTCGGGGAGACGAAGCAGAAATTTTCTGAATAATTTCACAAAGTAAAGAGGACATTTACTGTCCAAAAATATATTTCAAAACTGGTTTCTTAAGTGATTAATCTTTGAACTTCGTTTACATTTCTCGTTAACAGCTGAGTACTTCATGTTAGACGGTTACGGTTTACCTTCCAACGAACAGAAATATTCAGTATACAATTAGCCTATCCTCAGTAATACATTCTGCTATTGTTTTGGTTTGAAGACGACTATTTAACCTAATATGTAATATAAGTCTCTAAACTGAAAGCAAAGTTCATATCTTTGCTTGCTAAAGTATTACGAATGAGTCGGCATTCGAAACAACCACTTGGTATGGAAAAGTGTTTATTTTGGTTTGTATTAATTTATGGTTAAGTATTACCAAATTTAATAGAAATTAATTATGAGATTTTAATTAGCAGGCATATTGTAGAAAGATGTTTGTTAAAGAACTACCCAATCCTTCATGTGAAAAGATTGAAACAATCATTATGTACCGTAGAATGTTAGGGCGACAGACAGCATTCGAAACAAATGCACAACTTGTGTGAATCCTGCACTTCTTGTACACGTCCGGTCAGTAGCAACATACTGTAATGCGATTACTATGATCGTGATGACAATAACTTGCTTACATAATATTATAATTAAACAAGCATAAAGTCGCTGTGATTTTAAGTGTCTTGTTTCACGACGCTACCATTTACTAAGATTATACAGCGTCGGTGATGAATGAATGAGTATAGAGAACTAGAGGAATACACTGGCAAGGAAAAGCTCAAAACCTCGGAGACAGAACTGTCCAAATGTAACACGGTTCACGAAAAATTCCCTATTGACTGCCTGGTGAAAGGCCGTCGACAAACTGCTTGAGGAATGACGTAACCAAATCCCCGAAATCCCAACTAAGGCAAATCCTGTCTCTAGTTATAACTTCATCAAATAACCCTTCAATTAAGTTGTTAGTGCATAATAGAGACCCAGATGGATAGTATGAATTCACAATTTGTCTCGCGTGTATTTTTGTTAGTTTTAAGTTGTCTTGTGTGTAATTGTTGTTGATTGGCCGTGTGTATTTTTGTAGTTGTCTTGTGTGTATTGTTGTCATCTTTTTTGTATTTATTTACTGTGTGTGCATTGCTGTTTTTTTTTGTACTTTAGATGCCGGACTGCTGGCTAGAAGTCAGTACTCGGAAGGTCCTGCGACCGGCCATCTCGACACAGGTTTTTCTTGGTTTCCCTGTGTC
>Ga0123354_10017259_pt1 | contig 11312 bp, 9 predicted proteins | sample TergutLab28metaG_2_FD_97872 | JGI IMG/M metagenome (GOLD analysis project Ga0123354, IMG submission 97872) | Labiotermes labralis P4 segment gut microbial communities from Petit-Saut dam, French Guiana - Lab288 P4 | ecosystem: Host-associated > Arthropoda: Insects > Digestive system > Gut ... | reverse complement strand
TCGTCGCGCGCTCAGGGGAAAGTAGAGATATATATCTCCCCCCCCACTCTGACACACCCAGCGTGTGTATATATATCTATATATATATATATATATATATATATATATATATATATATATATAATATATATCTATATATACACAAATAATGCGTACGTAAGCAAATGATCTAACTCTATATCTAATTTCACAATCCTCATAAATTATCGCCGTCAAAACGAAAGCTGAAACACGTTCGCACGGTCACCACGCTCCTACTGTACACTTTATAGAGTCCATCTCGACAGAAGTTGAGTACTCGTATTTTGCAAACACCTAGTACCACGGATCACTGGAAGAACCTAAACTGTGACCACTGTCGTTCGCCTCACACTAGTTCGTAAGTCCTCAGTGTTGCCACTGCTGACTGTATGTAGTTATGGTACGATGTGCGGGTGGCCTCTTACGCCATATGTGCATACCATGTTTCGTGGAAATCAGTCAGATGGTGAAGAAACGAAAACGAAGATATCACTACATAAGCGCAATCGTCTAAAGCCATTTTGTTCTTCATGTATTTTATCCACATTTATAAACACACCTACCAATTTTATGTTGTTCATACCGCGCATTTTCTTACAGTCCACATTCTTAAAAACCAACAAAATGCACTAATTAAAATACAGTACAACAGATCACAAAACACACTTCATATCATGTGCCAGCTCCTACATGTTTCGGCACCAAGGTGTCATTATCAGGGAGGTTTTCAGGAACAAACCTTCGTAAGTCCAACAAGTATTTCAGACCCAATTCGTCCACACTTCCACCATAAAAGTTAAAAGTCTTCATTCTCTCATCACGAGTACATATATATAGTATATATCACTCAGTATGGAACTTACACCAAAGAACATAAACCGTCGCTTCTATGCTGGACGTAACCGAGTGGCTGGCTACCAAAGCAGTCGTTGCAGCGGACGAACGCGATGCCGTACAGCGACAGCAGTAACGAACGCGGGCAACCGTCAGTAGTCGTTGGGTCCGACGCTGCGGCCGCTGTGTGCGACAGTCGCACGGTTTTCAGCACTAGAAGCCATCCACCAGCTCGTTGGAACTCATGTGCAGGTATAACAAACAAACAAGTGTTTGTATTCAGGTTGTTATTCCTAGTGTGCTAAATGATAGCAGGTCCGTCGCCGAGGGTTTACGATTAGGCTACATAAATGAACGAAGGTTCTCCAAGTACTCGTATATATCATGTATTCTAACAGTCTAGCCTCCATGTTAAAAAGAAAGTTTTATATGGTTCTTGTTATGATGGAAGAATCAATTGTAAGTAGTCTTCTTCTCCTTCTTCTTCTTCTTCTTCTCCTCCTCCTCCTCCTTCTTCTTCTTGCCCTCCTCCGTCTCAAGAATAATTAGTGAATCGGAGTCGAAGTGCAGCCGATTAACTTTCTTCTTTGTCTGTATTTTTCTTGTTTCCTTTCCTTCTGCTTATTATACCGGTACTTGTTCTTACCGCTCTTCCTCCATATCTAGTCTTATTTCGTCTTCCTTTTCCGTCTCACGTCTACTTTACTACTTACTCACCTCTTCGTCCTCCTTTTATTCCAATTTTCCTTTCGTTTTATTTCCATGACAACTTCTTTCTTCTAATTTCTCGTTTTATACACATTTTTCCTTCCGTATCTTTGAATTATTTTCTTCTCCAACTACATTTGTACTCATTAAGGCAGTTCCTTCCAATACAAATAAGGTGATGATCTCTGGGCAAGACATGCGAAACGCACAAAAGAATTCGCCCAACTCTACTGAGGAGACCGATTTTTCCAGCCGTCCAATCAAGATCTGTCACACTCGTTTAATATTCATAATTTCACTCGACATGTTACAATTGAAAGTAAGACAGAAGGCTAAATGGACTGGTCACATCTTGCCTAGCAACTGCCTTCTAAAACACGATACTGAAGGAAAGACAGAGGGAAGGATAGGATGACTGGAATACGAGGAATAAGACGTAAGCAGCAACTGGATGACCTTACGGAAAGGAGAGGATACTGCAAACATGATGAGGAAGAGTAAGATTACACTCTGTGGAGAACTCGATTTGGAAGAGGCTATGGACCTGTCGTAAGACATACTACGGAATGAATGAATGGAAGAATGAATGTTACGAATCCCAGTGCAGTCACTACCAACGGTTACTTTAAACACAAAAGCTGTTGCTGATACAGTTACGCTTGTGTTTTGATATAAAAGTTCTTAAAGAACTGTCAAACTGAAGCTCTAAAAAGCCTCTTATACAGTATGTCGAATTTTACAAATATCATAATACTGAAGACCTGATCCAACGAGGTTACCTAGCTGTTGTTCCGTAGTATTATTTTGTATTCAGACGTCCCTTCGTGTGCTGTTTCTCCGAAATCGTTGTAATTCCTGGACAGACGGAAAAATCTCGTCAGTAGACAAACGTGCAACGAAAAATGCCGAAATGTATTGCTTTACATATCCTACCAGTGCGAAGCGAAGTTGTCGCTTCGCACTGCAAGACAGCATGTGAGGGACAGCTCCTATCATTCCTAACCTCGGCACAAGATGAAGTGGTCTGCTTCACACGCTGGCGGCTTTAACCCCCCAAGAAAAGAGCCGCCGGCACTTACTGAATAAGAAACTACACGAGTCTCAAAGCCGGTCTGGACGTCTTGGTGAAGGGGCAAATTTCCTGCCCCGCCGGGAATAGAAAAATATTCTTCGGTTGTCAGTCCGTAGTGTAGTCAGAATACGTGGTGTATCTATGGTGTGTCCCAACAAGAACGCAAGATTTAAAGTGCCCGCCATTGTCGTTGTGTTAGGTTGTCGGCACTGACACTTTAACATCTACCATTTTTCTTGTTTGCGATTAGTAGTCACTAAGGAACAACGCGTTATTATTGTGAACAATTTATTACAAACTTAACTCTTGCGCTCTTATTGGGACAACCCTTAGGTGACCTCCGCAACACGGACACTCTTCAGTTATATAGAGTGATCAGGTCGTGGCGTTGTAAACACTATACCTGCATTTATAGTGGGCGGAATGAAAGGCCGGCTGATCGCATTAGATCCATTGCATCTGGTGCGGAGGAAATGCCGCTGTGTAATCCCCGAAGATGGAGTCCTGGGGTTATTAACTATTCCTCTCCATCCAATGGAGGAAATGCCACTATTTATATAACCAGCGAACAGCTCACGGCACAACCATTCCAACTGCAGTGACGGAAATGCCAGTGGCTAATACCACAGCGCAGTAATGACGGTAAAAACCATTACATCTGGTGTGCAGAAAATTGCATTACACTCGTAATAACGGGATAACAATTTAATCTCTAATGCGGGAAGTGTCTTTGTCATGGATAGATTACTTTATCTTTTAAGCGGCTTATTCCCTTTTTTATTTCATGAGTAAGCAAACATATCAGCCAGATGATGCTCAGAGATTCAAAACATTTCTACAGTAAAACCAACTAGATGCACCAAAGTCTCAAATTTATTTTATTGGAGTAACACTGTACATGTTTCGGACGGTCTTTCCGTCCGAAACATGTACAGTGTTACTCCAATAAAATAAATTTGAGACAATGATGCATCTGGTTGGTTTTACTATAGAAATATATTACGATGCACGGCCCTATGAATGTCATATTCAAAACAGTTATCAATTATGTTCGATTCCACGGGGATTTTTATTATTCCGAACTCAGTCGGGAGAGTCGGACGCTCGTAACGTCAAGTCGAGCCGACCAATAACACCCACGTTCGCTCCACGGCTACAGTGTCTAGGAAACTCATTCTGGTTTTCATAGTTCTGCTACGCATCTACTATAATGCACTACAGGAATTCGATGTTTCACACACGTGCCTCAATTTCACCTCCATAATCAAGTACGCGGGCAGCAAACCCGTACGACATTTCGCCAAGTGGTTACCTTGAAGACAACAAACCACGTCCATATTTAGCATTCTGTGAAAGCTGCTGTAAGTTAACACCAGCGTTTATAAATGCACTTATTACATGCACCATCATTTCGCTCAAAAACCCACAACGTTTCGGAGACGGTAACTCCCTCAGTCTTCAGGTGGAAAGGGGAGAGAAGGAACTTATTCTGGTAGGCCCCCATGAGAGAGACAGTCTTCATCACTAATTCAGCAATAGTAAGAGCTAGCCTTTATTACTGGCTCAGGAACTGAGATTAGCTCTTTCTGCAGGTCCTAGAATAGGCTCCCTTATAGCCTTTCCACCTTAAGATGGAGGCAGACTCAGTCTCCGGAAAGTTGTGGAATTTTTTTGGTCTGAGGCGATGAACGGTGTCCAAAATACAGCTAACGTATGTTACCAAACACCGCTGTCAGAATGCAGTAAAACTGAATAGTTAGTATACGTCCTTAAATATAGATATGCTAGTACTTGGCTCGTGCTTTGGATGTTCTCTCACGTTTTGATCGGAAAGTTGATATGGTGATGGAACTATGTGGGCCGAAGATGGACAAATTAACACTAACATTAGATGATACCGTAGTCTACGCACATTACTGTTATGGCCAATAAATCACGAACACGTACCAGGCATGAGGAAAACAACAAATCCGTATCACTTAGTGGAAAATCAGCTGGGAATTAAAAATACATTTTTGACAAACTCCACCGCTAGTTACCGCTTGAACAGATTACCTTAGATTGAGGTACGTTTCTTTAGGGGGGGGGGGGCACCGCTGTTTTGTTCACTAATATTTTATTTGGGTTTATTTTAATTTTGTCCTCGAAACAGACACTATACATTATAGTCTAAAACGGTCACAATAAGCGTGCAGCGATATGATAGAAAGGTAATTATTTTCTGGCAACGATCGATACAATGTTGTGGCGCTATCAGAATTAAATGAAATGTTAATTTGATTTGTATGTAAATGAACCACAAACAATGTCTTGGGAATTCCGGTCTTCTAACATGTGACGTTGCGCCACTGGTTCTCGACATTTCGAAGGCACCTAGTGCCTTACAATTCAAGGATATGTGGTCCAGGAAGAAGATTATTCTAGGCAACACACCAAATGCAAGAAGACAGGAATACTCAAACTACAGCGCTGTAAAAACCTCAAACCTCGCAACGTCCTGTTCAGATGGTGAGGAATTGGCCCCTTCCTGATTCAGACAAAAGAAGTGGACGACATTGTAACTAAAATGCAATAGACTAATAAAGAAATAAAGTGATAAAAGAAAGCAACAATACAAGACACTTTTAATTTTTAAAATTGTATGTTATTCATACCGTGTATGTTCTTACAATCAGTATATTTACCCAACAAATGCACGTTGTGATACAACACACACGACATACATAAACTCCTACATGTTTCGGCACCGAGGTGCCATCATCAGCGAGTTATTACAACAAAGGTGTACAAGCCAAACCTGCCAATATATGCATAAAGCCAACCTACCAAATTATGTACAAACATGTGCATAAAGCCAACCTCCCAATATAAGCATACACGGTCTTGGTAGATAAATATAGTGGCAGGTTGGCTTTTGCGCCTTAGTTGTAATAACTCCCTGATGATGACATCTCGGTGCCGAAACATGTAGGAGTTTATGCATGTGACGTGCGTTCTATTCCGAAGTGCATGTGTTGGATAATATACTAATATCTGAAAGGTCTGGCCAGGAGGTGTGGGTGGCATGCGGACTGCAGATTCAGTTCTCTTATTCGAGCAGTTCGTCTGTTGAAATAAACTCGTAAATAGATTTCACACACCGATACTTCACGTAAGAGAGTCACTTGGTCTTGGCGCCCCCGTATTGGACGATGACTCTGCACTATACGGCACGTGCCTAACCTCTAAGCCACGAAAGCCACAATAAGAACTACGTAAAGGCTTGACACGGCCAAGTACAAGGAAAGCCATAACATGACTGGCCGTGGGCGTTCTGCATTGCAAGGTTCAGAAACTGTACATATAACGGAAGTGACGGGTCTTCGGGTAAATAACGTAGCTGCCTCTTGAGAGTGGGTGTGGAGCTTTAGATCCTCGTGTTCTAAGTCAAGGAACTATATGCAGTTCAGTCGTCAGCTTCACGCTCCGCACTCTTTACTCATGGGAATAGAGACTTTCGTACTTAGTCGACAGGAAGCTAGATGGGGGGGGGGGGGGGGGGGGGGGGGGGGGGGGGGGGGGGGGGGGAGGAGACATGGATGTGGAGTCGAAGACGGCGAGTTCCGAATTGGACTCGCAAAGCCCACCTCTTTGTTGCATAGATTTGTAAATTTATTTATTTTTGTAGTTGCTCTTTTATTGTATTCTGGTAAAGAACTTACCAAAAACTAATTATTCCGTACACGTTACGTATGTGGAATATACCTATAAATAACGCACGGTTGCCATGTTTGTAACTGACTTACAAACAATACTTCATAAGGGATGTATAAGTATTTGTCGCTGACTTACGTTCATGCCAAATTCCACGTACCTACGTCAAAGCGTACATTCGTTATTGCTAACAAACCGTAAGAGAAAACATTTTTCGCAAAACCTCCATGTTTGTACTTTGCACTACAGAAAATACTGAGATATATCAAAACCCATATGACAACTTTAACCAAATATCGTGAACACACAACGACTTGAAATGTTCTATGTCCTCTGTAATATTTTGTATCGTGCTGATTTTCACGGCTCGTTGTTTTGCGCCTACTGTACAACACCCAAATCGCAGGATCACCACTTGTCGGGTGTCCGCGATTGCTTGTCAAAAATATTCACAGTTACCCAAGTACAGGAGGATAACTTCCATAAAGTCTCAGTCATTTTGCGTAATAACCTGCGCCAGTCTTACCAAGCGCTTAGACAAGCACATATTAAATACGACTACTTAGTGTAGCGATAGTGCGAACGACAACGGCCCTTTCGATTCACAGTAACATAACTTGGCCTTACGTTTCTCCCACACCAGCCCCGTAAATATTGGTGCCACGTAAGCTGGCTCAGAAGCCCGCCACTTCCCATTCTTGCCACTCGTGACATCAGCCGAGGTTCGAATACCTTTTATGGAAGTAATCGTACTATATTCCATATCTGGTGGTACAAGTTCCACGGTAAGCCAGGGCACCTATCTCGGATATGACAAAATAGAGTCACGTTTGGAACAAATTATGGATTCCTGCACAAATCAGTTTCCGACCATGTCTGCCGTCTTTACACACATCATTACAGCGAGAAGGCCGGGGTTATCAGTCACCCGCACTATGTTCTCTCTCTCTCTCTGTGTCCTGGTACTGGTCTGTACGCGCTACTCCACCTCCAAACATTGACTGCACGCAAACACTGCAAGATCACAACTAATCACCACTAACGTCTGACAAGACAGGCAATGTACGTGTAACGTAACATTGCGGCGCGTTCGTGCAACCATTGTTGCAGTGTGTGTTTGTAGCCTTAGGTATCCAACATGCAATGCGTATGCGCCATACTGTCATCTGTGGTCTATCTCTCTCTACTATATTTCTCCCCATTACCTCATAAACAGCATGGTTTTCGAAAAAAAAAAAGGTTACTTAACATAAATTGTGCGTTTTGATTTTCTCTCCAACTTCTATCTGACACATCTCATTCTAAGAAGAATTGAAAGAGATGTGATAAAAAAAATGTGCACTGGTCTCCATGTAAAGTACCCTTTATTCTTTTCCGATTTCAACGAAACTTGAACATACTCGACAGAGTTTCGAAAAATACATAAATACCAAATTTAATGGAAATTCGTCCAGAGGGAGCCGAGCTGTTCCATGCGGATTGACGGGCATGACGTAGCTAATAGTCGCTTTTCGCAATTTTGCGAACGCGCCAAAAGAAAGGACACGGCCGTCATTCTGAACGGTTAACAAACGGACCAAACTGTCAGGATGTAAAAAACGGACGCTTTGCTGCTTACATGAACTATATAAAACAAAGCACGTACACAGTCCGCCAGTTTTAGCTGTACTGTACACCAGACACTCTGACCTACGCAGATGCACACGTTGACAAAGGTGTTCCCCATGACGACCGCTTCATGGTTCAAGCATATCGGGGATGTAATAAGGGTTTTATTAGCAGACGCCTACACTAATGCTGTGTTTGATACTAAGAGTTATTGTCAATAACCCTACGTCAGGAGGGTCCATGTCCCCGCCGAGATTGAAACTGGGAGCAGTTGCAGCTACAGCCAACTTGTTCGTTCCAGAGGACTGAAAATACAGGCACAGATCTCCCAGCAGGCCTACTGTTAGAACAGTAAACACAGCGAGGTTATGACAAGCCGGATATGAGCTGCGGTGAGAGGAAGCAGGAAAGGTATTCAGAATTTTGGCAGAAAAACCTCACAGTAAACGCCACTTGTGCCAGAATGACACAAAGATGGTAAGATAACATTAAAGTGGATTTCAGGAAATTATGTTATGTCAGATGCAACAGGTTCAGCACCATATCTAATGGCGGGTTTTGGAACTAGCCGTGCTGAGACCGTGGATTCTACTACTACAGACATGCTTAGGGCTAAACGAAAAAAGTTTTGAGTTTTTAATTCTCTATTTCGTATGTGTTAAAAAAAAACTGTTCTTACGTTGGTACGTTTGCGGTAAAGTCATGCTGCGAGACGCAAGGTGGTGGGTGCACTTGCATCATCACGGGATTTTGACGTGACTGATTTTTTATACTTAATAGTTTATTAAATTAAAAAATCTATAAAAATAATCGCTTTAATGCAATTACAAGTATGTTACCACATTGTCCATCAATGATCGTTACAAAACCTGGCAATCTAAAGGCGCGTTCGCAAAATTTCGTAAAGTGACTGTTATCTCTGTCATGTCCGTTCGTCCGTCCGTATGGAACAACTCGTATCCCTCTGGACGGATTTTCGTGAAATTTTATACTTGAATATTTTTCGAAACTCTGTCGAGAATATTCAAGTTTTCATCAAAATCTAACAAGAATAACGGGTACTCAACATGCAGACCAATACACATTTTTGATCATATCTCGCTCAGTTCTCCTTAGAATACTAGGTGTTTCATATAAAAGCTGCAGAGAAACTCAAAACACGCATTTCATGTTCAGGAACTTTATTTCCTTCCTGAAAATCGTGCTGGTTATGAGATATTGTAGAAAAATATAGTAGAGCCGGAGAGGGCACACGTGACAACATGGCGCATGCGCATGTCACACTGGATACCTTAGGCTACAAACACAAACTCTCGGAATACGTAATACATACTGCTTTTCCACTGCAACAATGATTGCATGAACACGCGTCAATGTTACGTTATATGTGCGTTGCCTGTCTTGCTCCTATAGTAGTAAAGTGCACCACCTTGTAAAAATTCTGCTGGGGTTGATGATAGGCTTAGTAAGGATGGCACCTTGCATTACATATCACTTGGTTTCTTAAACGTCAAAGGGTCCTGTGAGTGCAGAGAATTATCCTCATTTTAATGATCGTTACGTTCCTTCAAGAAAGTGCGTAACGGGTTTGGTGCGAGACATGCACTTTCTCGGACTTGTGTGATGCCTCCTGCACCCATCTCACGGTTTTATCAGTTCCACTGTTCACTCTCATCCGACAACACTTCTGTTATTATCTGACACACGATCAGTTTCTACAAACCCTCAGGCCGAATCCATGTATCATAACGAACAACAAAATGGTGTCGGCTCTCCATTCGCAAACTTCCACTTTTAAAGGACACGTCCACAATAAACTAACTTTATGACTTTTCTCAGGCAGACAGCCGCGTCAATATGTGGTTTTCCGACGTTTTGGGAGCTAACTCCGTCCCCATCTTCAAATCTTGACGCGGCTGTCTTCCCGAGGAACTTTCTCTGAACACTGATGTCTTTATTTTGTAGCGCACGACGCCATCTTGAAACCCAGTGCTGGCAAACTAAATTCACGGCAATGCTACCAACACGAGGACAAACGATTCTGCACAAGAGACAAAAATACAGTTAAACTGTTAGCCCCTTCTCGACAACCCTACAGTAAAAAATCGTCATTAGTGAAATGCGAGGAATCCCACGGTTCCGAAAAGGATAGATTTGGAACCATTGGAGAGGTGCACTGACGACAGATGAGGGACATGCATTCCATGGCAAAAGGTAGGTGAACGTGAATACAAGGGACGACATGCGAGCCTAGCAGCACACAAACAGTGCGGGCCTACAATCTACTGCAGACATCTGTCTGTCTATCTGTATCAGGCAGGCTATCTGAACACGGTATGACGTTGCCTGACGCCTGTCACGGTAATGCAGTGGCACAGAAAAATAATGGTCTAATTTCAGACACTACATCGAACTAACAGATTATATCGCATAGTCTCGTAAGGTGGTTATGGATGACGACTGCGGCTGATGCGACGACACTTCAACAACTGTATTAGCTACTTCGAAAGGCGAAATGAATTGAGAAAGTTTTCTTTCTTCGTTGAATGCTTGTTTCAAATTTTTTTGTTTCCTCCTTCCTTTTTATTTCCTATCGCACTGCGCTCTTACTTTCTGTATCTTCATCTTCCCTCCTTACCTTCTTCCTGTTCCCGTTCTTTCCCTCCTAACTGCGTCATTCTTGTCTCAACTTTTCTTTCCTTGACTCTATCTTTCTTTCTATCCACAAGTTTTTATTTCTTCCGAAGGGTTTGCGAACCACAGTATGTGAACCTGTTCTGCTGACGAAATCAGAACGTCAGATTCGTTACGAGCTGGCAAGTCACATCTCTGAGCAATAATTACCTCACTTCCTACACGCCAAGACCCTGACAAGACCCAAGCACGGCGTCGAATTGAACAGTGTTCGCTAGAACATTTAGCAACAAAAGTAGCACGTTAGCAGCCACCGTGCACCCGTGATTTCCCCTCGTGATGGCACTGAATTCCTACACAACAAGACAAGCAATGTATGTATAAATGTACCATCGAGGCGCATTCGCGCAACCATTGTTGCTGTGGAAAAGAAATAGGTATTATCTTTATCGTTGCGCCGTGCACTTCGTAGAGTCATTTAATTAGCACGCCAACTAATGCACATACATAAAATTTTTACATTAAAACATTTAAAATCCTTCCAACATGTTTCGATCCTAAGATCATCTTCAGGGAGCTACACTGTTTTTAAAAATGTGACTTTAGCAAGGAACAGTGTAGCCCCCTGAAGATGATCTTAGGATCGAAACATGTTGGAGCGATTTTAAATGGCAATAGGTCTTAATTACACATTCTGAATGTGGGTCTGTAGCCTTAGTTACCCAGCAAGCAAAGCAAATGC
>Ga0123354_10017258_pt1 | contig 11312 bp, 6 predicted proteins | sample TergutLab28metaG_2_FD_97872 | JGI IMG/M metagenome (GOLD analysis project Ga0123354, IMG submission 97872) | Labiotermes labralis P4 segment gut microbial communities from Petit-Saut dam, French Guiana - Lab288 P4 | ecosystem: Host-associated > Arthropoda: Insects > Digestive system > Gut ... | reverse complement strand
TTAGCAAAAGGGGTTATGATTAATTATTTATTCTTGGAGAAAAGTAGATTATGTACATTCTGGAAAGTAACGGTCCTAGAATTGACATTTGGGATATTCCTTGCTTTTCCCAATTTTAGAAATAGATCAGAATTTATTTTCATGGCTCTATTAACCTTATGTCTATCTAACATATAGGATCTGAACCAATTTTCTCCCAATTCTTGAATGTCATAAAGCCCTCTGTAACTAGGAATATTTTAAAATTTACGTAATCAAACTTTTGGCCCAGAGGTAGAAAATTTCAGCAAATTTCTTTCTGGGTTAGTAGATACGAATAACATAGCTGTTACGATGAAGGCAGCATTTTCATCACCTGTGCCTTTTCTGGAGCCAAATTGTTCTAAGACCAATATGTTTTTAATATGTGACTGATAACACAAACTTCTCAAGAATATTAAACCAAGCAGCTATTAGTGAAATAGGATTAAAATTTGTCATATTAGATTTGTTTGCTTTTTCGTACTGAGAGTTTTAGTCGGTAAGAGAAAATATTTATGTGTACTAACAGATTATTTTTTCATTGACATAAAATCCTTCCGATCGCCGTATGGCCCTGGGGTCGACTCAGCCTCTAACAGAAATGAGTACCAGGAGTATTTCCTGGGGGTAAAGGCGGCCGGTGCGTAAAGCTGACAACTTATCACCATCCTGTGCCGTTGTCACGAAATCTGGGAACCTTAAATTTCTGGAACCCTCTGGGCCTCTCCAGGCCTGTAATGCGACTGATTTTTACTAACTGATTATAAATATAGATGAGTGGTAAAATACTTCGAAAAGTTTAATTTTTCAAAACTCTACTACTTATTTCGTAAATTTCTATGACTTTTTTTTATTTCTTACTAACTCACTCCATGGAGTAGAGTTTTCCTGCAAACTAGTAGAACCTCAGCTAGTCAATAAATTTGCCTCATGTTATGCAAAGAAATGATTTACAAGCGCCTTACAAGAGCCCATAACCTCTCCCTGTCCCGAATCAGATCAATCCAGTCCACGCCCCCATTACTTTTCTTAAAGACCCATTTTAATATTATCTTCCCATCTACGCCTAGGCCTTCCAAGTTACATCTTTACCTCAGCTCTTCCTACCAAAGCTCTGCATGCACCTTTCTTCTCTGTCACACGTGCTACATGCCCCGCCCATTAATTCTTCTTCATTTGATAACTCAAATAATATTTGGTGAATAGTACAGATCATAAAGCTCTCCGTAAAGAATTCTCCTTCAGTTGACTGTTACCTCGTCCCTGTTAAGTCCACATATCTTCCTCTGCATCTTACTCTCAAAAAACCTAAGCCATTGTTCATCCCTAATTGTGAGAGACCGAGTTTCAAAACTCCAGCAAAACAACAGGCAAAGCTACATTTCCCTATATTTTAGACTTCATTATTTTTGTTAACAAGCTGGAAGACAGAAAACTCTGGACCAGGTTTTATCGGCATTTTCTGATTTCAGTTAACTTTTAATTTCTTCATGAATGCAATTCCGATTTGTGAGGGCTGTATCCCAAAATGTTGATTTCCTACACTTTCAAAGAATGTATTGCGTGTATTAATTTTGTGATTTTGTCAAACATGTATTAATTTTATTTTGTCCGGCATTTATTAACACAAGGCATAAACGTCTGCGTACTAGTTTTCTTAACATTTAATTCTAGACCAACTCCATACTTTTTACTGAAAAAGTTACGTTGTTGTTATTCTGAGCATATTCGCTTACTTACACCCAGTAAATTAGTATCGTAGGCGCAAACCAAAATACAGTATATAACATTCAACTTCATCCCCTTATGGTTCGCTTCAGCCTTCTTATTCACTTTCTTAATAGTAAATGTATCAGACGAATGTTTGACTGCTCGTACTTTAAAATAGGTTTCATTTTCTCAGTTTTCTCAGTATTTAGGATAACTTTATAGCTGCAAGAATCTTCAAGAAATATTTCTTTCAAAAACGCAAGAACATTTTCTCCATTTCATGGAAATTTAAATTTTCGGTGACTGTCAGAAGGAATTATTAAACTCATCAGCGACGTTTCCTGGATCCTTAATTTCTTGCTGTGTGTAAGAGAGTGGAACATCCGTTCCGCGTAATGTAGGTCTAATTTCCCTCTCTGTCAGTTCTACAAGTTCCGTGGGATTGTTTCTTTATTAAAGAAATTTGTATGTCTACTGTAATGCTGTTTTAGGTTTCTTTCTCTTTATTCAGGATTTTACTTACCTAGTTTAAAATTTTATAATTTTGAGATCCTTATTCTTCCTGCTGAATTTTGTAATATCTTCTCATGTTTGCTAGAACACTATGCAATCTAGTTTTTATTTCCTTTGCCCTTTATTCTATATTTGAAAATTTTGTTTCATATATATATATATAAAATGCTAAAAAAAAAAGAAATTCAGTATATCGTAGGAATCATGCTCTTTATGAAGAGGTGTTTTTATTATTTTTGTGAAATCAGAAAATTAATATTTATTTAATTATTTATTATTCTAGTTCTCTGTTTCAAAGATATTATGTTTGTTACTGAGTAAATGTTACTAACGCTAGGAAATTCGGTACTATGGCTTCATAGGCCATTCACAACGGGCACGTGAGGCAGATGTCAATAGCTTACTGGCTCAGCTGTCTTCAAATATTTCTAACGTTTGAAATATATCATTGTCAATGAACATGAAACGTTAGAACAAAAATCAAAACCAAGACACATTCTACAATATAGAACTATCTACGATAATCTACAAAAGACGAAATTTCAAAATTTTTACAATTGTTTTCAGATTTGTCACAACAACAGAATATTAAAACTAAATAAATTTAGGGAGCAGTGTCTATAAAGGTGAAGGTTGTCCCTGTCCATGTAATGCAGGCTTATTCTTCGCCCTAGGTGGATGTGGTAGCTAAGTTCAATTTCCGACCGTTTTACCCCTGGAAACGTTTCGCCGCTCTTCCTGGAGTAGGAGACTGGACGTGCCCCAGAACCTGTCTAGATAATTTGGAGAAGAGAAAAATTTCTTCTTCCTGTTGGGAATCGAACTTTGCTTCTTCGAATGTGCAGCCCGTTGTGTAATCATGATACTGACCGACGTTAAACAGTGAATAATTCCTCAGACGGTAAGAAAATTCTCGTAGTTTTATGGAAGCCATAAGTTCAATGTTGCAGTATCAACCTAACACATAACCGCATATTGAACTAGATGATACCAGCCCACATTCGCCTCTTATGATGCAGCACAGGCCCATAAAGTCATGGCAGCAAACTCTCTCTATTCGTAGCCTCGAGATCAGAAAGAGAACAGTGTTTATTTTCAGGCTTCGGACGGATTTATCTTAGCTGAATTGCTGTAGTACCGTATGTATAAGGTAGTGTTTGTTACAGGACCGTTCTGAATACGGTCTTTCCATTTGTACTCGGTATTTTCAGCTTTTGAAATAAAATGCATTGGTGGCATTCTTATTTGGAGTGGTCAGCACAGCGTTCTGAATGCTCTGGTGTTCCTGAAAATGCTTCTTGTTGGCAAACTTCTGTTAAAGCTATTCGGATATGAGGACAGATTCGTAACATAGAATTTCTATAGGATTCTCACGAAATATGTCACATTTGGAATCGTTTACTATTTGGACCTTCCTCATTGTCAGTTTTTAAAACAAGATTAGGAACGTTATGTGTCAGGGACTGGATCGGTGAATTGTAACTTCTAATCTTTGCCTATCGGGCAAAACTGTTTCACGCACTGTGTTAGCCGAGGACGGGGTCCAATCATGTTTACACAATAAAGGAATAAATATTTATTAATTTATGTGAAAATTTAGGATTTTGCTACAGTGTAATGTATCTACAATTGTCTGTAATGTTGCACAGTGACTGTGGGTTGTTTGTTGTCGACATTTCCAAACAACGTGTCGGTCAGTAATTAAAATGTTAAGATGTCTGCCGACGTTGCGCAATATCCCAGAACATCGAAAATATATTCATTCATGCCAACGAGACATAGTGGTCCTAAATTTATTTAAAGTACAGATGGCGTTGTGTAAACACAGTGGATGATCTCAAAAGTACCAGTACCTTTTATTAGTGAATTTGTAACGCAAATTGCGTCTATTGCTACCCGATTTTTCCAAATTCCTTTGTTGATGAATTGTCGCCCTATGTTTCACATATAAATTAAATGTGAGGTTTCAAACGGCGAAATTATACATGGTATTATTATTATTATTATTATCATCATCATCATCATCATCCAGCTGAATGATGTTTCCTTAACCACCTGAGGGGTTATGGGTTTCTAAGGAGTAAATATGGTTCACAAAATTATCCTTCTTTTCGACACTGTGGGTAGATTTTCTCAGACCGTGTAATACTGAATTACAGCACGATATGGAAGAAACTGGTCTTGGCCTAATGAAGTTCTTTCACAGAATCTGCGAAGAAGGACGGCTGAAATGTCGGCATACCTCAACCAGGTCAGTGGCTGTATCGACCGAGGTTCAAGTTGTTCAAAATGTCGAATGGGAGTCTTTCCGAAACACTGAGCTTAGTATTGTTACTATCATCATATTCATCTTCATAATCCAGCACCATGTCTAGAACAAACCATGTAAGATATGTACCTATATATGCTTCTTACCTAGCACCATCATTGCAGAATTAACATATTCAGGTTGGAGTCCAGCGTGGAGCGGAATGCAGCAGTTGGATGCCCTGTTTAGATTGCTACTAACATTGCAAGCGTCCTGATTTATAGGCCTACTTACATTGTATAGCGAGCGGGGGGAGCAGTGCTCTGATATACTGCGGTCTTGTTATCATTCCACGCGAGTGTATCTGTAACGCTGCCTAGTGAAACGGGGTAGAAAAATGGGGCCAGAATGGAGTCGAAATAAAGTTTACATGTAAACGTTGGCGGGTTACGGACACATGGCTTGTCATGTTTTGTGTCTGGCATGGCGCAGTTGAAGCTATAGTGAAAGCAGTCCACTCTGTGAAGTTTGTAGTTGAAGTCGTGATTCTACAGTATTACGCTTTTTCGGAATACAGAATTCCCGTGGAATGACTCCCAAAACTTATTCATTTTACTGGGATAAAAAGGTACACGCAAACCTCTTAAAGTGAGTAAATCAAATAATGAAATGAGAAATGGATATATGAAGTATCATAAAATTTATTTGGGAAGGCTAGATATGGTTTTTATTTATTAAAATTTATGTAAAGCCGTTTTCAGCATTTTAAAATATGTAACGTCGAACGTTAAGGATGATGCTGAGTGATGAATTGGAAAGTATCTGAAAGGAAACGACCACAGTCCAATCGGTGTGCTATTTCGACATTTACCTGGTTGGGTTAAAGGAAATCACAAGAAGCATAAATACGAACGAAGCATCTCGAGCAAAATTCGAACAGCTTAACTCCCAAACAAAAGCCTGAAACCTTATCACCTGAGCCAGCTCTGTTGATACGTACTCGAATGTAGACAAGAGTAAATATCGCTACACAGAACAACCCAAAAGTCACTTGGCACTAGAGCCAACATTATAAACATCGAAAGTAACGTGGCTTTTACCCCACTACCTATAGTCTATTATACACAAACAGAATTCAGTTGACTGGAGATGGTGTTTGGTGATAGATTTATGTGAATATGTGCTTCGTGAAAGCAAGGATGTTTTGACAAACTGAGTAACTCTCACTGTTCTTCCCAGGAGTCTGTTAGTAAACAAGACAAAATATATTGATATGAATCAAGATAGGGAATTAGTGGAGATTTTATAAGCAAATTAGTGAATTTTAGTAGAGAATTCCCGGCTTTGACTGCTTGGATTGTGCAGGTCGTGGTACTGTAAGTTGTGAAACTGTATAGTGCTGAAGTTCGATACTGTCATTCGCGACAAAAATGTGGCCTTCTTCATGGGTGTTGGAACTACTTTCAGGTAGGGAATGGCTGCTTTGTTTTATTAACCTTTTGGCGCCGGAATTATTTTTTTTTAATTTTAGCACACCCTGTATATAAAATGTGAATAATACAGAAACCAAATATGTTAGAATTATGAAACAAACTGCATTTTGAAGAGAAAAAAACGGAGAGTTTACACCATGTTTAAAATATTCAGTACCTATATCTGTTGAATAAATATATAAAATGCAACTTTAGAGGTTAGCGGTGCGGTGCGACAACTATAGTTGACATTAGGCGTCAAAAGGTTAAGAGAGTTCTTTGTTATTGAGTTAGTTTCTTAGTTATTATGCTAGTACTTAGACTTCCGTTACTAGGTTAGCTATATAACTATTTTCTTTACAAATGACTTTCTTTTTACATCACTACGGAAGGAAGTTAGGTACATCGCATTTTAATGCGTGGTTTGAAATTAATTTCTACTGTGGTTACTCCCAGTTTTTATCAACAGCGGATAGCAGAGGGCAACAACAGTAATAAGCGTCTCCGTCAGTATACGTCGTACAGCAAGCAAAATATATAATTTTAATATGTCAGTTCTACAGTTTACAGCCTGAAGTTTTGTTTATCGTAGGCCCTGTGGAAATTTATAACTTTGAATGTGTGTTTGCCGAGTCAAAATTCCCATATGCATAGCACCGGGCAATCAATAAACGGACGGTTACTTCAGTGTTCTATATTTATGTTTTATTCCACTGACTTATGTGAAAGAAATCAAAATAATATCTCTTACTTTAAACACTTTATTTTACAACTAATGCGCAATATGTAATATGTAGATACAATTAAAATTGTAAAATATTTAAAAGTGCTACGACATGTTTCGCATAACAGAGGATCTATCATCAGGGAGCTTTGTACAGGGCGTGGCTAAAAATCACAAGAATGATTCTATCGTGTCCGTTGGCATGGACAAGGTCGGTGTTACAGCAGCATATGGTGACCCGTTGTGCGTGTGTGTAATTCACTGTATATGAAGGTACGAGTGCCCTCATATACAGTGCGAACGGACACGATAGAATCATTTTTGTAATTTTAGCCAAGCACTGTACAAGGGTAGCTGATGATGGATCCTCTGTGATCCGAAACATGTTGGAGCACTTTTAAATATTTTATAATTTTAATTGCATCTACATATTGTGCATTAGTTTGATAATAGTGCGTTAATTATCATTGATGCACGGTGCAAACATAAAAAAAATAATACCTCTTACTTTGTTTAGTTACCATGATCAAGTGCGTCGTAATGTACGAAAACCCTGTATTTTAGAACACATGTAATTTCGTTCTGGATATTAGATTCTGAAAGTGTGGGGTCAGTAGGTTAAAACTTCAGTGACTAATGTTCAAAATATCGATATGGAAATTATGTTTTGCTATAACACACACACACACACACACACACACACATATATATATATATTTTAATATTCTCAAAGGGTTAAGCCTGGTAATCGTACACGTAAAAAGTACTCAATTGCGTGGTACACTGATAGTATCTCTTGCTATATCTTATAATGGAGCGAAACTTGGAGACTTGTTAACAGTAAATGTGAAACTTTGTGAAATTTTGTTACAATTTTGCACGTACCGTAAACTACAATATGTACTGCACACCACCCACAAAGAATTAACCATTCTCTATTCGTAGAAGATTACGTCACACTGACGAAGTGATTGAAGACCCTTACACTAAAAGACTTTTTTTTAAAACACGATAAAAACTGGACTTTCTTTTCAAGCTATTAGGTGTAATTTCCTTTAAGGCCGGTGCTTCTTTAATGACAACAAAACCACACAACATTGTTATATTAGCATATATCAACGATTGTGTGATAAAACTTCTCTCAAGTATACATTCGAATACGCTCGACAAGTAAAGTGTTTAGACCTTCTTGTCAGTAAAACCCGGCTGTCTCAGTTGTTATAGAACTCGGAGTACGGGGTGGAAAAAAGGAAACTTGGTTCGATTCCCGGCAAAGACAAAATGTATGCTTTTTTTTCCTAAGTATACTGTCCTTGTGTTGGGGGCCCACCCAGTCATCTAGTCAATGGTTCTTTCCTTGGAAGACAAATCAGCACTATCCAGAACTGAGTTTAAGAATGTCTCTCCAGATTGGATTTATGACGTGTAGGGCGATTACATTATTTTATCCTTTTTGTTTAGGCGTATTGCAGCTACCAGCTACTCGTGCGATGGCTCCAGATATGTTCAACTTATACATATAAATAAGACACAGTAAGTTCTGCTGAAGGACTTAATCAACAAGACGGATTTTATAGCCTTTAGTTAAATTAGCTTAGCATTTCTATGAATATGTCACAGCTTAATCAGACTATTTACATAAACATTTTAAATTACAGCAGTTCGGCTATTTACATCGTTTGTGTACAGCAATATATATTACAAGTCGCACTTATTATAACCGATACTTACTTCATTTCTGTGACCTACGGCGGTAAAGCTTGGACACTAGCTTGCATCAAAATATTGCCACATTATGATGGATTCAGATTAACTCTATGAGCCAGGCAAGTAATAAGAGGAATACATCTAGATATGTATTTGAACTTACAGTGGAAAACCTAACTGGTGACGGGAAACATTTTTCTAATGAGGAGCGACACAATTTTGTAGTATTTTTTTTTAAATGTTCCTTTTGTATCTGTTTTAATGTTGCTTGTCGATTGCAAAAAACAAATACCGTTGTAACCCAATACTTTACAGTGCATAACTACTTAAGCGCGTTTTGTGAAAGAGGCCCCATCCTATCCTGTGTATGTCACAGTGTGTTATTAATCTATAAATTCTTCTCTCGAAATATATGCACCTGCACAAATTTCACATTTTTGTTTTCACTCTCTGAGAGACCCTATAGGTCATTTCAGAGTTTTACGGTTTACTGATTGTGAAAGCGTGGTCTCAACACGTCATTCCTGCATAAATGTGTATTGATAAAATGTAAAGCCTGCTCAGCTGTTATATTTATTCGCGAGTTTTCCGACACAAAACTACGAAACCTTAAACTGAAAACAATTCAGAATTTTTGAACGGAGCCCTTCATTCGTAAAACAACAACAACTCAACTACTACTGCTGCTGTTGCTGCTGCTGATAGTACACACATATCTGAACCGGATTGGTCCGAGGATGCAGCCAGCTCCAGCAAACATCCAACATAGACACATTCATATGTTTATCTCACCACGGCAGCAAACAAGCCTTTCCAAAATTTTATATTTCCAGTAAAAATAAATTATAACAAATGGACAATGCAAGTATAAAGAAACATTTTGCGTTTTCGTGTAATTGTTGTTGTTGTCGTGAAAAAGAAACAACTTTTCAACATTTCGTTCTGTGTATTAAATTACGCATGTCAATGTCAGGAAAAAAAGAAATATTGGGAACACAGCCACAAAAACGTAACAGTGCATTCTCTTTGTGTTACTGAAACGAATGATGCTGTGTCAACAACATTGAACTTGAGTGCTGCCTTGGAAACACAGCAATGGATATTTATTTGCATTGTTTTGGGGTTACAAAACATTTATCACACCTGTGAACAATGTAAACGCACTTTCCTTTCGTGTAAAATGCCAGATTATTTTTTTCCGATTTTAGATAAATTTTGATTTTCTCGACGGAGTTCAACAAAAGATTCCAATATAAATATTCACGAAAATATATCCCGTTGGAGGCGAGTTGATAAGGCGTACAGACAGACAGACGAACAGGCACGCCTGAATTACCGAGTGCCAACGCGCCTAGACCATTTAGTCCTGTTGCCATTATTTTAGCTTGTCACAATCCTTCAGCCTCTTTGCTGTCACTAAAGTTATGTTTTATTAGTGGTAATAATGACAACCCGCCACTATGCTGTAATTATGAGACTGCCCTGCTTGCATTCCTTTTAATGTGTCAAAGTACTGTAAGTTTACTTGTTAGGTTACATAAGCGTCTCAACTGTGAAAACTACAGTACTTTGTTTCTTGACAACTCTTGTATGCGCTTGATAAAGGCAATTGTTACAACAAAGGTATGAGCAGAGTTACTTCGTTTGCAGCCACTTTATCCACGAAGTGCTCAATCTTCTTTAATTATTTCATAGCTCTAGAAGGCATTATGTAAATATTTTTTGCCAACAATACAAATATTCCATTCAAAGGAGCAGTTTTAATTCTCTTCCGTTGTGTAACAATATACTTATGTATGATATCGCATTTTGCATTTCGATGTGTTTCAATTGTAAATAATAGGTGTGCGTAGTTGGGCGGACGGCGGGAGATAAAACTGGTAATTCTAGAAACGCTGATATTTTATTTGAGATTTTGGCAATCTGTTAAGCAAATTCTGAACATTACAACCACCGACCCTACTACATAATCGTATATTGTGCAATTATTGGAAAAGTTAGCACCAAAATAATATTTTGTCAGTACAAGAATATTAACATGTTTTAGAAGCGAATGTACATTACGGAAACTGAATTTTCTGTTCCTTTGTTTTCGTTTGGACAACTTAAAAGACTTGAGAGAGAGAGAGAGAGAGAGAGAGTGCATGCAACATCGTGAACATGTCGATGACATTTTTGTCTGAACCCATAAGGTTGACAAACATTCGAGGCTTTCATGTTATCTACGTACATTTCAGACAGGTAACAAGCAAGCTGTAACACAATCTCTTAAGTTTTGGCATAGAATAACCCACTGTAATTCCACACCTTATCTTGAAGTTACCTATAGGAAGCAACAAAAACGTAATGAAGCTGTCTTCTCGTTATGTTGCTATTTAAGCCTAACCTCTATTGAAACTTGCTGTGGCTGTAGAGTGATATGCGCCGGTTGTGATGACTGGTGTGTCGGAAGCCTCCAACACGCTTTTGTGCTAGGAACCCCACCCTTTACTAAATTATCGGGGACCAGGTTTCTGTTCTTTGTGCATCATTAATTGCGGAGAGGATGTTGCTCAACACATGTCCTTCTTTAGAATTTCCAACATGTAATACGTGTTAACCTGTGTTATTAAAGATAATCATCTTCCTGTGACGTGTGAGAGAATTCGGAGCGACGTTACAGCCATTATAGCAGTAGGAAATGTACTGCAGCTACGGAAAGGTGTGACATGCCACGAAAATATAAAGAAACCCCTACGTTGATACAACGTGAACCGTGCATTTTACAGATATTTACAACATCTAAACACGAAATGCACAATATACAGGGTGTTTCACGACTTTAGGGCATAACTGCAGGAGGTGATTTCCTAGGTCTTTGTGATCAAAAAAGTTCATATAAACATGTGTCCGATTTTGGACGGTTACGGAGTTATGA
>Ga0123354_10017257_pt1 | contig 11312 bp, 17 predicted proteins | sample TergutLab28metaG_2_FD_97872 | JGI IMG/M metagenome (GOLD analysis project Ga0123354, IMG submission 97872) | Labiotermes labralis P4 segment gut microbial communities from Petit-Saut dam, French Guiana - Lab288 P4 | ecosystem: Host-associated > Arthropoda: Insects > Digestive system > Gut ... | reverse complement strand
GGCGGACGCTTGTGAGTGCGGTAATGAACCTTCGGGTTCCGTGAAATGCGGGGAATTTCTTGACTAGCTGCAAACCAGTTAGCTTCTCGAGAAGGACTCTGCACCATGGAGTAAGTAAGTAAGGTTTGTAAAAATGATGTGCACTTGAACAGTGTTGAATTTAAAATATTTTGTTCTCAGCTCTGATACTTAAACCATCACGGTATGATACACAAGCCTTCATCATATGTGGCGAAGTGCAAGTATTTTTATCCGGGTTAGCTTAAGTCTCGCCCTGGGTGTTGGGCTTGTGGAAGGCCCCCGTGTAACAGCCTAACACTAACACAGTGTGTTCAGTTGACTGCAATTTCTATGGTTTAATAAAGAAACGCACTGTAACATAACGCTGTAAAACCGACTAATAATCCCAGGCATGCAGCTGAAAGATGACGTGTCGGATGATAACGAACATGTCCATCACTCATGTAATGTACGTGGGTGTTGCTTTTGCGTAGGAAAGCTCAAATCCCTGAAGGAATGTTCCACAAGCAGTCGGCAGCCTGTGTCAGCTATTGTCTCACCCAGCCATCATGTCTGGGATGTTTCTTGTTTTCTCTTTAATGAAGTGTTTGGTCTTAGCCAGAAACATTTATCAGCCAAACAAGAATTGATGCCCGATGCCCTTCGCTGTAACTCTGAATAGAATCTGAAAATGGACTCGTGCCTGCAACCTCGTTTAGATTACATGCGGTAATTTTTAGGAGTATGGAGAGCGTTCGTTATTAATTTCACAGTATTTATAAAGAGAAGTGTGTCAAGAAACAACCCCATACTGTTAATATATGCAGTATTGGTAGGTTTTCACCCTTTTTATAGGCCACGAAGGCCCTTAGGGTGAGTAGAGGTATAGCTCTACTCTTTATAGGACCTCGGTACTCAGCCCCACGTCTGGCCGCTTCTACCCTCGGGAAAGACCGGGTACCCATTTTACAGGAGGCTGGGTGGGCCCCAGGGCCGGTCTGGACGGGCGGAAAATCTCGTCCTCGTCGGGATTCGATCCCGGACAGCCAGCCCGTAGTCAGTCGCTATTCCGACTGAGCTACCCGGCCCACTATGTAGTATTGTATCTTTACAAATTTGTGTTTGTAATTCTGCGGCTCCTTGATAGTGGCCCTTGAAGGGCCAAAACTTTTAGGGGACAAATTATAGACAATCAGGGGCTGTTCTGTAAATACAGTGCATTTCTTGGTTTTCATTTCTAAGATTTCCCAAGAAGAAGCATGTACCCTGACTGAGGTTTTTCCGTGCTTTTTCCTCAGTTGTAAGGCAAATGCCAGGGTATAACTCGCAACGACGGGGCTCGGCCCGCACTCTTCCCAAATAGGCGATCATTTTTACGCGGTTAGTTCAACGTTAATTTTAGTTTGACCTCTCTGGGTTCAAATCCCAGAAAGCTTTCCAACCAAAGTTGTTAATTGTGTTGTTCTATGTATTGTTTGTGTGTAAATGTGAACTGTACTGCTGTCACCGGTTGGCAACCCAATTGCAGTTAACAAATGTATCAATATCAATATCGACACTCAGAGGGAGGCGTCAGAGCGAAGTCCGCAACCAACGTTGTCCTTTTGTTCTTTGGTCCTCTGTGTAAAATTCCTGCTCGTATCTGAGCACTGAGCCAGGAATGACGTAGTGGTATAGGTCCAGTCTCTCGTACCTTCGGCCCTATCTAGACTGCACGCTTTGATCGCTTTACCTCCGGGGAATGAGTCACCGCTGCCCACTGAGTAGGAAGCTAGATTGGGACAACAGGAACGAAGAAGAATATAATAATAAGGAACTGCACCCCCTTCCTCTGGTAGCCCAAACCGTGGGCTAGTAAATACACGGATGTAGCTAACCGGGTAATCCTTCTGTTCTGTGGTGGTTAAGAAAATTCGACCGACTATGCGCTAAAGCTTCCCATCGTGCCGTCATCACAATATGCAAGATGGCGACCGCGCGGGAGGTACGGAGAGGCCACGCGGGTAGAGCTGCATGATAATCGGCAATTTGTGTCTTTGAGCGCACGCAGATGTAGACTTTAAGTTTATAATCATGTAATTACCTCAAGTAGTGACGTCACCAGCCCATCATTCGCCTTAACAACAATTTTTATATAACGCAAAGTAAAACCACAGAAGATTGGTCTTTAGGGGACGTTGCGCCGTATCGATTGGCGAACAGTGGTCCTTCGAACCGTCGGTAACTACTGACCAGTCGATAAGGCACAACATTTCTGAAGACCTGAATCTTCGGCACCACCTCTGTATGGGAGACCGAAGATTCGTGGTTCGGTTCCCCGTCGAAGGAGGACATTTTCCTTTTTTCCAAAATGTCCAAACTAGATTTGGGGCCCATCTGGCCTCGTATTAAGTGAGCACCGGGAATTACTGCGGAGTCACAGCGGTTGGAGGGTGTAACTGACCATCCAGTGTAGAGGTTAAATATATGTGGAAGTATACCGCCACGCCCCCATATGCTGTCACGGCAGACACCGGGACAACTTTCATGTGTAAAACTCCAGAAAGGAAATTGTCAAGTACGTACTGTTTATAAATGTCTTGTGTAATATTTGAAAACTCTTAAGGGTACCTCAAATTTCTGGTGAACCTCTAATAAAAGTACAGTCATGCGTCGCTTAACGACGGGGATACGTTCTGAGAAATATGTCGTTAGGCGATTTCGTCGTTGTGCGAACGTCATAGAGTGTACTTACACACACCTAAAGTATAGCCTACTACACACCTGTGGTCCGGGTAGCTCAGTCGGTATAGCGACTGATTACGGGCTGGACGGTCCGGGATCGAATCAGTCTGCTTCGAGCAGTGAGGCGGTGAGGTTGTGCATCAAGCAGGTCGCTCCAAGCAGTGGTGGTGAAAGTGAAAGTTTGGCGTTCGCTACTTTCATCCTGTATATTGGACAACTTGAGGTAGCACAGTTTAACCACGTCAGTAAATACATCACTAAGATGGGTGATATACAGAATACCCTAGTATTCTCTTTCGATATACGTAGCCCAAGAATAAATGCGTACCAAATTCACGAATGGCTGGATTAAACCGGTCACATAAAAGAAGATGAAACCCGCGTCATCCAGATCGATGGTCCCTTGCGAAAAGTATAGGTCAAATGCATATCCTCTGAAAGTATGATGCGAGTATTGCAACCCATTCAAGGTGATTTAATCTTCCATAATGAAAATGGCGAAATATCAAAACTGAAAATTGATATCGCAGGTGTAGGTATAAGACGTGTGAAAGTGTCCACCCTGCCCCCTGAATTAACAGAAACCCAAATTACAAATGTAATTTGAACTTATGGAAACGTAAAAAAAAAATACACGATGAGGTATGGTCTCATTCATACAGATTCAAAGTGAAGTCAGGTGTTCGTATTGTCGATACAGGAATAAAGAAACATATTCAATCCCATATCAAGATTGAGGGTCACCGTGCTCTGATATTCTACGAGGGACAACCAAGTACTTGCTTCCGATGTAATGAGCAAGACCATCAAATTAACGAATGTCCGAGAAGGAGACAACCGGGTAGTCACACCGACCATGACCAGAACTCGTGGGCAAATATGGTTAAACGAGGTCACAACAATGTAATATTATCCGAATGTAATGATACAACGGATGCTTTAACATCCACAATCGATAAGATACAATCATCTATAGTACTGATGACAAGACCGAGTGATTCATTTGAAAAACAAACAGACCCAACGACAAAAGAACCCCACTCGAGCCTAACAGTTAACGACTCCATGACACACGTCGACTATATACAAGAAACTGAAAACAATGAGATGTTAGAAGAAGTGACACAGACGGTCCCACAGGTAAAAAAAACCGACATTTCAAGCGTTCAAAAATGGGACGACCTCATCAATGCCGACGTAGATGTCGAACAAGATCACGAGAAACATGGAACAAAACGAGTTAAATCAAAGATGAAAATGAGCGGCATACAAGATGAAAAAGAGAGCGAAGATAGTACGATGGAGACTGTGAAATATCCACAAACCCAAATGACAAGTCCCAAACGCTTAAAAAAAATCAAGGTTCATAGAGATCTCATACCAGCACGTGAGAGGACAAGAAGTCAGTCAAGACAAAAACCGCCCAACCAATGCTAACAACCATAATCCCATGACCCCAGAATCTCAATACAAAATATACACATGAATTATGCATATAAAATCGCTACTCTAAACAATAACGCTATCTCTTCACAAATGAAGATAAAAATGCTTACAAATTTCTTATTAAGCCAGGACATAGACATTGCACTCCTTCAAGAAGTTGCAAATAACGACCTCTCCATCATATACGGCTACAGCGCACACATAAATGAAGGTACTGAAGAACGAGGTACAGCAATCCTCATGAAAGAAGGGATCTCTGTTAATAACATCAAAAAACTACCGTCAGGCCGAGGGATAACTGGACTATTCGAAGGCACTTGGTTAATAAATGTATACGCTCCATCGGGGGCCGAAAAGAGACACGAACGTGAAAACTTCTTTACCAACGAACTTGCGTATCTGCTCCCAACAGGCCCAAAAGAAATATTGCTAGCAGGCGATTTTAAATGTGTAATAACTCCGGCAGACTGCACCGGATCGCCTAACCTTAGTAAAGCATTATCCGCCACATTAGCAGGACTTCCCCTACATGACGCATGGGAACAGGCATCAAAGCTACTTCAGTACACCAACAGTGGTGCCACAAGAATCGACAGGATATATTTAACGGACCAACTGAAGACACGAAAACAAGGGGCGGAGACTATCATAGCCCCATTCTCCGACCATCTTGCCGTAGCAGTACCATTGACATACTCACATCAGACGAATTTGAGGAAAAGACGACTATGGGAAATGAACATATCCCTCTTGGACGACAACATCTTTTGTGACAGTTTAATGCTATTATGGTGCAATTGGAAACGGAACATGAAATATTACCCTAACGCCGTTCTTTGGTGGAACCGTAAAGTAAAACAACGAATACGACAAACCCTCCAACGAGAGGAAGCTTCGAGAAATAGAGACAGGAAGGACATGGAAGGACATGGAAGATTTCTACTATACAGCAATTTACCACACACTACAATCCCCTCCACCTACATCAGAGAATCTCGCTATTGCGGTACGATGTCTAAAAGCGAAAATATTACGTCTCCAAAGCAAAACTATGAGAGGGATATTATTGGATACAGACGACACCGATGCAGCTCCAAATGAAAACATTACCACATATCACTATATACGGTCACGGAAGCGCTCAATAGCACGATTGGTTTCAAACATACTTGACCATCAAGGACAATTCAAAACTGACCACGAATCCATACTGTGTATATTTAAGGAAAACCTTGACTTAAAATACTGCAGTATCCAGAGCGACATATGTAGTTACAAAAAGCTGATATCTTGTGGCATGCCCACAATCCTAAGAGAAGCAAAAGAAGACTCGACCTCCCCATTACTATGGATAAACTACACGAAGCAGTGAGAAAAGCGAAACGTAACAAAGCTCCAGGCCCTGATGGAATATGTCAGGAATTCTACAAGAAAATGTGGGTCATCATCAAGAATGAACTACTCGACATCATAAATATCATGTACTTCGAAGGATTAGCGTCCGACGCGCAAAAACACGGCTACATAGTCTGTCTACCAAAAAAATAGGTCTCCCTACCCACCCTAAAAATTACAGACCACTCTCGATCCTTAATACGGACTATAAAATACTCAGGAGGATCATAGCAAACCGTCTACGCATAAGAATGGAAGAAGTAATGCACCATAATCAATATTGTGGGAGAAATGATAAATCTATCTACGAAGCGGTCGCCACAATACGTGATATTATAGCGTATGCAGAAGATACAAAAAACCGATATGCCTACTATCGATCGATTTCAAAGATGCTTTTGATAATATATCACACACCTATCTGTTTAAATATCTTGAGAGAAACGGTATAAGTGATAATTTTTTTGTGAACGACTGAAGACCATCTACGCCGATCCAACTTCAACCTTGACACTAAATGGGCTCACATCCACCCCAATTAAAATACCAAGCGGCGTACGACAAGGATGTCCACTAAGTATGATACTTTTTGCATTGTGCATAAATCCGCTTCTCATTAAGCTCGACTCAAAGCTCCATGGTATAAAAGTTAGAAATAATACTACCAAAACGACTGCGGTTGCATACGATGACGACCTTGCGATCTTCATAACACATCCCGGCGAGATAGATGTGATAAAGGAAACACTTCACGAATACATCAACGCCACTGGTGCAAGTGTGAACGAAGATAAATACCGTGCCATGGCCCTAGGATCCTGGATCAAAACGACATCAATAATGAACATCAATTATTACGAGGACATAAAAATCCTTGGTTTTCGTATGACGGCGAACATAAACGATTCAGCAAAAAAAAAAATCATGGGCAATGCTGACTTCTAAGATTCGTACTCATACACAGAACGCCTACCACAGGGCGTTGAACCTTGATGATAGGATTCGCTATATAAACGAGGTCATACTAGCCACAGCATGGTACACGACACAGATTTATCCCCCTCCCAAGGACAGCGTAAGGCAGATAAACACAGCGATTTCTTGGTTCATATGGAAGGGTGCAGTTTTCAAAGTCCCACTATCTACGTTACAACTGCCAAAAGAAGCCGGAGGTAGAGCATTGATTCATATAATGGCGAAATGTATGACCTTATTCATCCTCAGAATAGGAAAGCAAGGACACCAAACAGCTACCTTCACAACGGACTGGCTTACAAGATGGTACCTATACGAAAGAACCCCCAATCCCCCTCAGATACGAAGGATACCAGTGACATTCGACTACCTCTACCGCTATAATATTGAAGCGGCATAAACGCCCCTAAGATGTGACTTCGAAAACCACAAATCCTAGAAGAAAAGACTCTACGCAGCCCTTCTAACAAGCATACGTGCTGCGGCTGGTTCTCCTGAAATGCGTATACAAAAACTATGGCCCAACACCGACTGGACACGAATATGGAAGAACTTAAAGAATGTCCCAATATCTGACAACACGAGATGTATATGGTACCAGGTGGTACATGATCTAATGCCCACAAATGCACGACTACATCTTATAAAAATGACACCTTCGATCTCCTGCCAGAGATGCACATTGGATGATGCACTGGAACACAGACTGACGGCATGCAGTACAGGAAGGAGTATATGTCAATACGCGAATACCCGAAATGCACTAATACTGCGAAAGATTCCATCCCATATACCTGATGAATGGATATTACGTCCACAATTGAAGATATGGCCCATTAAACGGAACAACGCGGTATTGTGGTTGATAGCAAACGTCATCATCTTCACACTCCAACAACGGACAACCCTAACCTTAAATGATCTCAAGGATTTCCTGCTCCGTACAAGGTGGAAACTGTTGAATCACACGGGAGGACGGAATCTCTTTAGCAACAACCTGACAGTCATTGATTACAAGATATAGACTTCCATGACAAGATCATGACTGGTGACACAGTACAATTGAGAGACCAATTTTAAAAAATAAAATGCATAACAGTTAGTGTTTGTTTAAAGGGACCAACAGTGGATCCTACAACCGCTATGTACTGACATGTAATAATTAGATACAATAAAAAAAATCCCGATGGGGACGAGATTTTCCGCCCATCCAGACCGGCCCTGGGGCCCACCCAGCCTCCTGTCCAATGGACACCGAGCCTGTCCCGGGGGTAAAGTGCGGCCGGGGCGTGCTGCTGACCACTCACCCCCTTCTAGTACCGTGGTCATGGAAGAGTAGAACTATACCTCTACTCACCCTCTGGGCCACACCGGGCCTGTAACGGCATCACTGTACCTGTACTACACACCTAGTCTACATGGTATAGCCTAGTGCTCCTAGGCTACAAACCTGTACAGCATTTTACTGTACTGAATACTCTAGGCTTTGTAACACAATGGTATTATAATATTATAATCTTACGGGACCACCGTCTTATATGCTGTCTGTCGTTGACCGAAACGTCGTTATGCGGCGCATGGCTATAGAATACGCTTATCCAACTGTTCATGCTCACAGATATTTCACAAGTCATGTTCATTTGGTTTCAGGTTTCTTCTCTATATGAAAAGTGTAAACGAAGGGACATTTGCTAGAAAGGAGGGTATGGATAGACTCACAGCCACGGTCAAATCTATGGTAGATTTGTCACAAATAAAACCAGACCGGAAACTGCTTCTATTGTACAATGTTAAATGCGAAGTGCACTTCGAAGTACTGTGTAATAAATAATAACAGTAGGGCCTCTATCAGTTTTTGCTTCGTCCTATGCGGAAGCTGTGAGCTGGTACTGCTCGGATGATACACAAATGACGACCGGAATGATCTTTTTTTATTTTTGACAACTTCTTCTGAATTCGGATGAGTCAGGACGATTTTTTATACTAGAAAATTGACTGCGTGGGAGATTTACAGTGTTTTATTGGTTATATAAATATCCCGCTCGCGGGGCTTCGGTTTTTCCTCTGCCTCCCCTTTCTGTATTTATTCCTCTATTTTTTCTCTCTCTCTTACTTCCTCCTATCCTTTTTTCTTTCCGAACCCTTTCTTTGCTTTGTTGTCTTTCTTCTGTCCTTCTTTATTCAAAAAGGAAAGAAAACAAAGACAAAAAATAAATGGGAAGACAACAATTTTTCTACTTTTTTTTCGTCCTCCTCTTTTCCTTCCTTTCCTTCCTCTCTTCTGTTCGTCATCCAAAAGAAGGAAGGGTGTAAATAAATTTCTTTCATCCTTCACTTCTTTTCTTATGTTTTCTTGTTCAGTTTTAAGAAGGATTTGCCGCAGAGTTCTCTTCGGGTTCGCATGTCACCAAACTGTCATTTGAAGGTACGGTCAGATCCCGCTATAGCGCCACTGTTTCTCCACCTCACATTGTAGCGGTATGTCAGAGGTAGGGGTAAATCGAAATGAGGTATAGTAAATGATTTCCCTTCTCAGACCTTCATGGTGGGTCGGGTGTCGTAGTTGGTACAGTGACTGGCTATGGGCTGGACGGTCCGGGGATCGAATCCCGGTGGAGACGAGATTTTCCGCACCTGTCCAGACCGGCCCTGGGGCCCACCTAGCCTACTCTACAATGGGTACCGGGTCTTTTCCGGGGGTAAAGAGCGGCCGGGGCGTGATGCTAACCCTTCACCACCTTCTAGTGCCGTTGTGAAGAAAGAGCAGAGCTACACCTCTACTCCCCCTGTGGGCCGTACGACCTGTTCAAAGCCTCAGTGCCTGTATAAGGGTGGACTTTACCTTTTTTTTTTACCTCTCAGAACTTTATGGGCGCTAAGCGAAGGTAGTGTCATATTGCGGGTGTCGGTAAATGTACATGTAGCTGTGCACACCATGAACGCGTACTTGGAGCGGAGGTATAGTCCCACTCATTCTTAATCCCTGGACTAAATCGATTAGTCAGCCTCACGCCCCTGTTCTTAAGCCCTGCGAAACAGCCCTCGGCACCACTGTACAGGGGGCCCTGTGTGCACGGGGGCTCGCCTGAACTTTTGCTGCTGGAAATCGAGCCCCTGATGGGCAAGCCCGTGGATTTGTTACTGTAATGACTGAGCTACCCCGGCTCCTGCTTACTCCATAGTATTCTATTAAATTATGCTTGTTCTGTACCACTATCTCTGACGCTTCTATCATTTATATCCTTATTGTGTTCTGTTGTCCGTATTCTATGTATAGGTTCGCAACTAACAGCAAATTCTTGCCTGTCCAATTCTTATCCTACTTTATCCTACTGCTAGAACTTGTGACGGATGATCATTTCCTGTGACAGTAAACTTTACAAGAGACAGTCTTCGTTACGTTTTGTGCTGTAATCTTACGGAATAACTGGCATTTAGCACACGTGTGCCAGGCTCAATGGTGATGTTAGCATGCTGCACAAGCTATTTTGGTTTCTGGGGTTGAGGCGATAAAGTCTGGGTCTCGTGGGACATATTACTGGGTAACTAGAAAGTTAGAAGGAACGCGGCACTTATCTACAAGAATGGGACTCGTGAAACCACACCAGACCGGCACCGATTAACCCTGCAAAGCTTTGCGTTTATCTAAATAATATTTAAAAAGCGACTTCGTGCCTCACCCAAAAAAAAAACACTGCACTTCCATTACAAAGACCATCCGATTAACACAGCAGGGCCGTCCAAATTTTTTATGGCACAGGGCTACGCCCATTAGTGTTGGCTGTTTGGGCGATCGCACGAGGAGGAATATCAGTAAATGGGATACATAACAGCCTAATTTTCTGGTGTGCACGCAATTGATAAATGTGACCGCAGGCCACGAGTTGGAGAGACATCCTTGTAAATGACCAACTTGACGCACAATTGTTTATATATGTTTATTTCTATTCTCTACATGTTTCGGGCAGCCATGTGCCCATCATCAGGAGAATTATTGTATCAGTGCGACACCTGGTTTATGTCACTCTGTGTAGATGACCGTCTAGTACGCAGGTTATAACCTGCATACCAGATGGCCATCTACACAGAGTGACATACGAGGTAAACCAGATGTCGCATTGATACAATAATTCTCATGATGATGGCACATGGCTGCCCGAAACATGTAAAAATCAGTCCAATTACAGGCTTGGACAGGCCCAGAGGGTTCCAGGAAGTTAAGGTTCCCAAATTTCGTGACAACGGCTCAGGATGATGGTAGGTTGTCAGCCTTACGCACCGGCTGCCTTTACCCCCAGGAAATACTCCTGGTATTCATTTCTGTTAGAGGCTGAGTGCAATAGTGCGATCGGGAGGATTTTATGTCAATGAAAAATTCCACTGACACCAGATGGGATCGAACCAGCGACCTTCCGATTTGTAGCACAGCACCTTAACCACTGTGCTACCGCGGTCCCCGTCCGAAACATGTAGAGAATAGAAATAAACATACATGAAAAACTGTGTGTCAAGTTGGTTATTTACAAGGATCATACCAGGATACACAGTCAACAAAACATAAAATTGGAAAGCCATGTTGTAGAGGGTAAAGGGCGAAGTTTATTTGGAGAAAAAAATTCTGTGAACAAATTTAAGTGATTTTACTGCTGAAACAGGTGTTACATGTGGGCCGTCATATAGTTAGAAATGTGCTGTGAGGGACTACAAAAACAGGTGTTACATGTGGGCCGTCATATAGTTAGAAATGTGCTGTGAGGGACTACAAAAACAGG
>Ga0123354_10017255_pt1 | contig 11312 bp, 11 predicted proteins | sample TergutLab28metaG_2_FD_97872 | JGI IMG/M metagenome (GOLD analysis project Ga0123354, IMG submission 97872) | Labiotermes labralis P4 segment gut microbial communities from Petit-Saut dam, French Guiana - Lab288 P4 | ecosystem: Host-associated > Arthropoda: Insects > Digestive system > Gut ... | reverse complement strand
GTTTCGACACAGCGAAACGGAGTCATTTCCCACATAGCCAAAATGGAACTTTTACCATCTTTACTCATTCCGGTGATTTTTGTCAATTGAGGTAATCTGCCATTGAAAAACGCTTGATTTAACTCCGTTAATAGAGCAGAAGCGTTAGCTCCCATTTTTTGTGCTATTGAAGGTTCAATATCTGTTACCGTCAATTGGGTGGAGTATTGCGCCGACAAATTGATTGCATATAAGGCGAATACGACACATAATAAACTTCTAAATATAACTCTATTTTTCATTTTTCATGTTTTTTAAAATAATTGAAACCATATTACTTGATTCTGTCGAAGTATTTCATTCCCTTTTATTTCTCCCGAAAGCAAATCTTTTCGGTTATTGACGCTTCCTTTATCTAAAATAGCGATGACTTCTCCTGTTTTTTTATAGACAACAAGATATGCATTTTCAGGAGCTCTCAGTTTGTCCATAGTACCGGAAACAATTTTTCCCTTTCTCTTGTTAGCATCTATAATTTTTTGGATTTCATTTATTGAATTAGCTGCCTTGATTTGTTCCAATAAATCACCCGTATTTGTTGTAGTTGAATTACCAACATTTATTGATTGCGTTGTTGGCGTTGCTACCACCGCTTTAGATTGCGTTTCTTTTGGAATCGTTGCTTGTACAGTTGGAGCGCTTGGTGTGGAAGTTACCTGTGTAACTGCTGATTGAGATTGCTTTGATTCTTTTGGATTTACTGTTTTATCCGACAATTCCACTTTTGGCGTTTTATCACTGTGAAAATTAACTGACAAATTATCTTTTTTGATATAGGCAACAATGCGAAATTTATTGCCCCTCATCAAATCAATTATATCGATATTATTCTCTACATCTTTAGTTTGGATTGGTTGGGTAATTTGCCATTCAGGGTGATTCGAAGATTCTATATTGATTTCCGATACCAAATCAGCTTTTGCCATTCTAACAGCTTCGTCTTTTGTATTAGCGACTGCTTCTCCGTAAACATATTCTTCAGAAGTTTTTACTTCACGTTCCAACGCTCTTTTGGCAGACTCGTCGGGTTGTTGAGCGGACAGGGTTCCGAAGGAAAGTCCTAAAAAGAATAAGATTATTATATGTTTCATATTTATCTATGAATTATTTGTTCCAAATATCAAAATCCTCAAGTTTGAATTTTTCCTCTTCAGAAAGTGGTTTACCGTTCAACTCTGCCGGTTGCCAAGTACGCACATGAATTAGCATATTTTGCCCATCCTGAAAATCAATCAGAAAAAACCAATAACCATCGTCGCTGTAATTAGTTGTATTCCAACTTTGTTTGAAAGATAGTCCGTAAATATCAGGGAATTTTGGGTGTTGTTCTACCTTGACATTATCAAATAATACGCTGATTCTTGTGTTGTTTTTGAAAACAGATCGTAGTTTGCTGATATATTCCCTTTTAGTTTGCATTTGGTATTCAATTTTGTCTTTAGATATATCATATCCGGGAATAATCAAAGCGTCGTCCCCATATACTTTGGCAAGCAAGTCAATATCTTTCAGAAAATAGGCACTCTGAAGTTTTTCTACAAAATTCAGAATTGCTTGTCGCCGACTCAAATCAGTTACATCATCATTCTCGCTGTTCATAATTGCTTTGTAATTATTCATGTTAAGTGTAAAATAAATATCTTCAATAATCCCAAATTTATCGAAGTTGATAGCAATTTCTTTATCTGCCTCATCTTCCGGCATATCTTTCAAAAAGATAGGAATATTGCGAACTTGGTAACCTGAAGGCGTTTTATAGCAGCGTTCGATAATTTCGGTTTCGACACAATGAAAAGGTGTCATTTCCCATATTGCCAAAATAGAACTTTTTTCATTATCACTCACTCCCTCAATTTTTGTTAATTGAGGGGTTGTGTCATTGAAAAACGCTTGATTTAACTCCGTTAATAGTGCAGTAGCGTTGGCTCCCATTTTTTCTGCTATTGAAGGCTCAATATCTGTTATTCTCAATTTGGTACTATATTGAGCAGATAGGTTTCCGAAAAAAAGTCCGAACAAGATTAGGATTATTGCGTGTCTCATATCAATCTGTGTAATTATTTGCCTCTAACATCAAAATCTCTCAGTTTGAATTTTTCTTCTTCGGAAATTGGTTTATCGTTCAAATTTTCAGATTGCCAAATACGTTGATGGATTTGCATATTTTCACCGTCTTTGAAATCAATTATCAAAAATAAAGAGCCGACATTGCTGTATTTACTTGTATTCCATCCTTGAAGCAAGCCTACTCCGTAAATATCAGGGTATTTGGGGCACTGTATGGCTTCAATACTGTCAAAAGCTATATTGATTTTTGGATTCTTTTTAAACGTAGAACGTAAATAATCGATATACTCCTTTTTAGTTTGCATTTTCTTTCCTTTTGTAACAATTAAAGCATCATCTGCATACACTTTCGCAAGTAATTCAATATCTTTACGGTTATAGGCTGTACGGAAATTTTCCACAAAATTTAAAATTGCCTGCATTCTACTCAAATCAATATATTTATTTCCTTCACTATTCATAATTTCTTGATAATTACAATAAGAAGTCGTGTTATGTACTGTATGTACCGAAGAGCAAGAAGCGAGTAACACAAATGTGGTACAGAATAATCCTATTAAAACATTATTTCGTTTTGACATATTCTTTATACAAATTTTTAATATTTTGATTTGGAATAAAAGTATAAAAAACCGCTTGTAAAGGCTCTGTTTTGTCAAACAGTATTTCAGGAGTGGTTTTTATTGAGAGTAAATGATAGTAGTTATACCATTTACTTTTGTAGATAACTGAAAATTCGGCAACTTTGTCCGTGCATTTTTCAATTCCAGTGAATACTTCATAATCATCTCCCATAAAACATTGAAAATTAAAAAGTTTGATACGATAAGTCAGCGAATCCCCTCCGTAAGCAATTTGCTCAATTTGTAAATCAAGACCTTTCGTCCGCTGTTGGTCGGGATAATTGAATAGATTTGCTATTGATTCTTCGGGATAATTACGGTCGTACAATACTTGAAAATAAACATTACTATTCATTGCTTTAATAAACAATTCGTTTCCTTGCAAGACATAATTTGACCGGTTCAATTGTTTTAATTCGCCAAGGTCGCCCTTAGCCGAAGGCATAGAGATTCCACTGCATTGGAAAGATTGAAGTTGTTTTGCCAAGTCTATTTCAGCTTCTTTTTTGTCCATACCTGAAATCAGATCGTAGTTTGCCGGAAAACGCAAAACAAAACTGCTGTTTTCGTCTTTCCACGAACTTGTCCAAGATAAACTGTCTTTAGTCATTATATATTCGACATTCTTCATTGAGGCAAGACGAAGAGAATTTTCCAACGAATTAAAAAAAGAACTTGCACCCGACATTTGCGAGTAGTCAGTCCATTGTACTTTGTATTCATTCAGTAATTTTCTCGCTTGGGATTCGTCTCCTTGCAGAAACACTTCAAGGAAAAGCCGTTCTTGGAAATCATAAAGCGGTTTCGTTAGAGCGTGCGTTTTTAATGAATCTGAAAACAGTGAAAATCCCAAATGACTAACAACTCCTACAGTATCATATTCGATTACAAGTGGTAAGCTACTTATTTTTGGACAATTAAAAGTCCCTGATCGTTGCGGTAAAGGACAATTCATTAAACTTGATATGTATTCCAATTGCCGCGTGGCAAAGTTTTGCGCTCCCGATGAATGGAAGCATAAAGTCAATGCGATTATTCCTATAAGTTTTCTACTCTTCATTTTAATGAGCTCCACCGCCACAAATTATTGCTTCAACTTGATTACCATCGCTGCCAAATAATTTACCCTGCAACAGACCACCGTCTCTAAATTGACCAACAATGTATTGTCCTGCTTCGGCATAGCGTTTTTGGGGATCGCTGGAACAAATTAAGGTATGGCTTTTGTAATAAATAGTACCCATCCCATCAGGCTGACCATTTTTACATTCGCCAGTGTAAGTGCCACCGGGGACAGGAATTGTGCAATGCGATGATGAGCCACCTATTGTTACCTTGCATTGTGCAGTTTTTCCACCATCTTGTGTTTTCACAGTAATCGTTGCTGATCCCTTTTCTGCAACAGCCGTAACCTTTCCGGTTAAATCGACGGTTGCAATTTTTTCATCGCTTGACTCCCATGAAACTTCTTTGTTTGTTGCATCTTTTGGATATACAGTTTCTTTAAGAGATTTGGATTCACCTTTTTTTAACGATATTGCAGTGGGGACAAGAGTTACGCTTGTTGGACTTGTACCACCCTTAACCGTTACATAACAAGTTGCTGAAAGCCCATTAATGGTATTTACTGAAATAAGTGCACTACCATTAGCGATTGCTGTAACAACTCCGATTGAATCGACTTTTGCAACTGATTCGTTGTTTGATTGCCAAATTACTTTTTTAAATTTTTCAGATACATTTTCGGGATATATTTTAGGAATAAGTTGTTCTGTTGCATTTATTTTATCAAATTCCAATGAAGGTTTATTGAGATTTATGCTATTAGAGATGATATCACTGTCGTTAGGGACAATAACACTGTTTCCAGTATTTAATGGTGGATTATAAACAATTAGAAATTTGTTTTTTGGACTATTACTAACAGATTCTAGTATAATTTCACGAATACTGTCTATGTTATTATACTTTTTATATTTATCCCATGAAGCGCTTTGAGTATTCTCAGAAAAAAACAGAATCTGGGCATACTGAGAATCTTCGTCTTGTTGTTGCTGAATAAATGTATTTATACGATTGATTTTTTCTTCTTTATTATTTTGTTCTTTTGAATTCAAGATTTCAACATTAACCTTGGAAAGATAATTCACAATGGACTTTTGTATATCTTCTTCCTTAGGTTTTTTTAATTGTTCTTGAATTTTATCAAGGACAGATTTCTCATGTATAATATTTATTTCGGCAGCTGTTTTCAAATCTACTCTGCTTAGCTTCCCTGTTGGAATAAATATTGTTATTTTGTTGTCTTTATCAGGTAATGAAGACAAAGGTGCATACAGACTTTGTAATTCTTCGGGCAAAGTTGGTGAAGAAGATTTCAAATCAGAACTTAGGATTACATCAATTGTAAACTCACGCTGTTCTATTTTATTGGGGTTACAGCCCCATAGGAAGCTCATTATTGCAAAGCAGACAATAATGGCATTGAATTGTTTTATTCTTGTTTTCATTGCTGTTGAGTATTATTGATTTTGGATTGTATGGCAGCAAGAGTTGGTCCGTTGCCAACAATATCGGCATTCTTACCTAACATATCAAGTTGCGCTTTTAAACATTCTACGGCAACATATTCTCTTACATTATCTTTGCCACTTAATAAGTTATGTAAATCTGTATCGTCCATCAAGCCCCAAGTGATTAATTTCCAATTAGGATTGTCAAATGTTACAATATCTGCTCTTATTCCTTTTTCATCATTTCCTTTTAAATTTTGAATTTCCTGTAATGTTATATTTGGCTGCAAAAAATATTCACGACAAGCAGGAATGATAGTAATTCCTATTTTGGGGTCTTTTGTCGTAATTCCTGATATTTGCCATTCAAGAAATTTATCCTTCTCTTTATTATAGGCTCTTCGGAACTGCCATTCTGCAATAGCATATCCCGTATGATAAATATGAACATACGCAATAAAAGAATATATCAAAAACATTAATATACTGAAAATATATGTCTCAGGATTTAACACATAAAAACCACTTGCTTTTACTATTGCAAATACCCACAACAGAACAATACAAACTTTGCCTAACCACCACTTTTTTAGCTTTTGAACATGTGCTATGTGCCCCGATTGTACAGGTTTATTAGCATAAGTTGTTATTGCCAAATTTGAATGTTTGCAGATTTCTCCTTGTTTGCGATGCAATCCCACGGCAAGGAAAAAATCAATCACAACAAGTGCAGCAACCGTTCCGGCAATTAATATTCCCCAATCTGCGAGTGCAGATATAAATAGAAATCCGATTACTTCAAGTACCATTGCAAAAATAAAGAGTCCCTTATCTTGCGCGGACTTTACTGTTTCGAAAAGTCCGGGTAACGTTAAATTGCCTGTTACCGACTTTCCTTCTTTTCGTGTCGAAAGCCACAACTCTTTTGTGTTTTGACTTGGCTCAAAGTCAAGAACATTTGAATTTGCATTTTTTGCCATATTTCAATACCCTATTTTGTGTCGAGCACAACTTTAAATTTCATTATTGATTTATTTTAATATATTTTATCCCAGTTTGTTGGCAATGATTTTAACCAAGCAAGATATAATTCGGGATAGTGACCTGAAGTTACGGCATAAGAATTATTTCTTGCTTCTTCTGCCATTTGAATCACTACATCTTTTCTTGATTGCCCATTTTTTACTTTTCCATCATAATATTCACCGCCTTCGTTAAATCTGTAGACAGCAGGAAACCTATCATCTTTATCTACATGGCAAACATTGTCGTCCCCTAATCGAAGTTTTTCTAAAAAATTTTTTGATGGACCTAACGTAGCAATATTATCATTATTATTACCCCATCCTCCAAGTCCAATTATAATTTCATCTCCCAAATTTAACGTACCTGTTAATGCTCCCATAAAGCCTTTGACGTCTCCTTGTCCATCTTTATCCGGAGACATAGCGCTAACGATGGCATTGGATTGTTTATTTTTCACATAATCTCCCTGTCTACCAAATAATGTTTGTAGCGTTCCATTTACAAAATTATCTAAGTATTTATCCATACTTTCCTCAATCTTACTGTGCCTTCCAATGTCATATATATTGGCACTAAGGATACTACAACTATTTTTACCTGTATTTCCTTGATGAAAATGAAAATCATCAATAAAATAAGTAACTTCTTTAAAACTATTCTTTTTACTACTCCCTTTACTGTCTAATCCGTTCAGTTCAGTGAGCATTTTTTGTTCTAATGACTTAAAATTATAAGTAGTACTATTGGGATTTGGTAAAAATTTATATGTGCCGTATCTATAAAAATTCCAACCTTGAAACGGAAATCTTGGCACCGGGTCAAATGGACAAATAATGGATATGATATTGTTATAATTATCATCATTAGGTTTTGCAGTTTTTGAATTATTTGGCGTAGCGAAGCAATATGAGTATATATCACTTTTTTTCAATAACAATTTAACTTGCGTCAATATATTATTGTTATCGGTATAAGCCATACCGTAACTACTGTTATCTCGAACATTGTCATCAAAATATACACTTAATAGATTAGCTACTGCTGCACCTCTGCTATAACCTGTTATCCATAATTTTGTATTTTTATTTGAGAGTTCATTTTTGTGGGTACGGATATATACATCAAAATAATCTCTAATTTTTTCTTTTGCAATTCTAAAACCTTCATGAACATCACCATTTCCAACGTTAAAATTACCCCCCCATTCCTCTTTATATTCCCCACCTCTGACTGCAATTACCAATAATTCTGTTTTGCTATCCAAACTATCACTTGCAAAAGTTACTGCTATAGAATTTTCTTGGGGCTCTGTCTCATATCCATGAGGTTCAATATTTGAAAATCCCATTTTTGTCAATAATTCTTTTGTATTATCAGCCTTGTGTTCTCCATATGGTTGATTGTGAGAACCAAAAGTTGCCATTGCTAATTGAAGAGACATTATTGATAGTTCGTGATTATATTCGTTTGCAGGTTTGTTAAAATATTCTGTTGAAAAAATAAAATCCGTTTCGTAATCATCAACTTTGTTGTTGGCTATATCTCCGCCGGAATAAGTAAAAGTACCTGTTACTACTGATTTGTCTGGAACATTCGATGTATTGTTATTGTCTGGATTTAGGTTATTATCAGGCTTGGTAGCAGAACCTTGTTGTCCTCCATTTTTATCAGGATACGGATTATTCGGGTCAAAACTCCCTTCTTTCCCCCAAACAGGTGCATATTCATTCATTGCTGTGCCAACATCTCCACCCAATAATAAGCTAATCTCGTCCGCTTTCTCATTATAATGCAATTCGATGCCTCCCAAACTCATAGCAGTTCCCGGTACGCCAAGCTCTATGGAAATTTTATCTCCATCACGCTTAAAACCATATTCATAGCCGCCGGGCATTTGAATTCCCATTGTACCCATAATAATTCTGACTTTGCCCCCTTTGAATATAAATTTCTGGTACATACCTTGTTTTGCCGTATCATTTTTCGCTATGTATGTACCGTCGAGACCTCCGCATGAAACAAATAATGTCATCATAAAGAACACTATCGGTACGATTGTAATAACTTTCTTCATTTTGTTATCTGTTTATTTATTGTTTTATTCATAGCGCTTTATCAATTCTACGTTTTTCATTTCAACACTCGTAAGCATAGAGGTTACATTACTGTATTTGGGCACGTACCAACTTTGCTGTTGAAAGTATGATTTCATTGCTTGTGTTTGAAAAATATATCCATGACGGGCAAAAATTTCATTCCGCATAATTTTCAAGTCGGCTTTACTTAATCCCTGTAAGTCTGAAACGGATAAGAGTCGCTCCGATGCTTGCGGAAATCGTCCGGGAATTGATGAATTTGTATTAGAGGACGATTGACTTTGAGAAGAAATATCCGAGTTTGAAATTGGCGCCGCCTTTTGAACTTCCGGTTGTGCTGTATTAGGCGTACTTAATCCGCTTGTTTGATTTGATACATTATTTGAAGGTATCTGTTGTTCAATAGCTTGCCTGTTTTGCTCATACATCTTTTCTATACCTGCTCTATTAGAAAAGAGATTATATACACTCTTCCTAAGCACGAAATAACCGGTCAGCAATACAGTTACAAATGCAACGACAATTATAACAGCTATAAAACCCTTACTCGAATGGGAAGTATTTGTATTATATGGTAATATTGGCGCTTGTGAGTCGGAAGAAAAAGATACCGTATTGCCATTTCCGCCAACAAAAGCGGTGGCTTTTTGAAATTGCTGAAAATTGTACTTTTTAGCTCTCTCTTTTGCAGTAAAAATGTCAATAAGCCACCAAATGCCACAACCATAACCTGTAATGATTTTTAATATTCCTAACCCTATATCATCTAAGAGAAATCGTTCCCAACCAAGTAAAAGCGCAATCAGAAAAATGGTTGAAGGTTTTTTTAATGAAGCGCTCGGCAAATACATTATACTATCATCAGACATTGCTTCCAACTTGTTCTTGACGAAAGCAAGGTCTTGCTGCCTGAATTTATTGGCATTCATTGAAAGCCACATATTTACTTGATTCTGTTCCATAACGGCAATAGCTTTTAAGCAAATGACATGACTTGAATGATTTTCTTAAAGTTATACTTTTGAGCGCGTCCTTTTGCAGTGAAAATGTCAATTAACCACCAAATTCCACAACCATAAGCCGTTAGAATTTTTATGATACCCAAGGTTATATCATCAAGCCAAAATCTCTCCCAACCGAGAAATATCGCAATCAAAAGTATTGTTGAAGGCTTTTGAAGTTCCGTTCCTTGAAGCATAAAAAATTTATCATCATCCATTGTTTCTAACTTTTGCTTAATGACCATCAGGTCTCCTTGATTGAAATTTTCGGCATTCATGCCAATAAACATGTTAATTTTTGTAGTTTCCATTTTGTTATTAATTTGATGTTATTGATTTATCTAAAAGAAATGTGTCATGTAAAACTTTAAAATATTTATAAACTGTTTTAATCCAAATATAAACGAGTAATGGAAACACTATAATTATCAATCTATTATAATGAAATGCCGTTTCAAAATGAAATTGCATGGTTGATACTATTGCTCGTGTCATGCCGCAGCCATAACATTCGTGTCCTGTCAGATTCTTAAATAAGCAGATAGAATGCTGACTGTTCAACCATTCAATTGGAATAAAAAACAGTAGGACAGGCAATATCAATAGCCCTGTTATTTTAATATATGAATATAAATATTGTCTGTTCATTGGTTTAATAATGATAGAAATTTAAATGATTAAATGATTGTAATTCAACAAACAATATTAAACTCATTATAATTGAAAGGACAAAAAAGACATCTGCACAAATACCAACATAAAGCGTATGTTTTTCTAACGGCGTTTTTAGCAATGTTTGTGTACCACTATATATAAGGTATCTTCCATAAAAAATGCCAACTATTACCCATAGCCAAAACAAAAATGGAGAAGAAAAAAGCAACAAAATACCCACCAAACACAGAGGGGTCATAGCATAAGCCGTCAATGCAAATGCTCTTTTATAGGACTTGACAGAACCGAATTTTTCTGCAAATAAAAATGGTACTAATACTGAAAGGAAACCGAGAACCATAATTAATATGTATGCTGTAATTGCAGATAGAATGCCATAAAGAAACATTGAACCAAAAACTCGTCCACTTCCATAAGACAATTTAATCGCATAATAAATACCTCTCAATAGAAATCCTAAAAACAGCGCAACAGCAGGAATAGCAGCCATTTTAACTAAATAACCTGTTTGTAATGAATCTTCTTTGTCGATAGATTCCCATATTGTTTTCGGAGAGATGAATATGTTTTTTACACTTTCTATAATTGAAAATGAATGATTTGCGGATGCGAGGCTGTTAAATGTTGCATTACTGTCGTTTGCCGGAGCAGCATAATATCGCTGTGCCTGCGTTTCTGTATTATCTACATTTTCCGTTGCGGTATCGCTTTGAGTTAAACTATCAGTTGAAGAAACAAAGGGGGTACTGTTGTTGCCCACTATCCCCGTCGCTTTTTGGAACAACTGAAAATTGTATTTCATCGCTCGTTTTTTAGCGGAAAAAATATCAATCAACCACCAAATACCACAGCCGTAACCGGTAATCACTTTAACAATACCCAAAGCAATATCATTCAAAAAGAACCTTTCCCACCCTAACAGTATAGCAATCAGAAAGATTGTCGAAGGTTTTTTAAACTCTACTCCTTGCAAGAGCATCATCTGTTCGTTGGGCATAGCTTCCAGTGTATTGCGTATATACATCAGGTCTTGCAGACTGAATTTGTCTGCATTCATCGAAAGCCACATATTGACTTGATTCTTTTCCATAAAAAAATTAATTACGGGTTGTTATATTATAGTTTTCTATATTATGTTTTAATACCACCTCTTACGAAGAAGTGGTACTAAATAATTTATTTTTTTAACTTATTGTATATTAGTTATATATTCCATTAACAATAGGCAGTCAAACAAAAAATTAAACAAAGAGTTAAACATTTTTTCCATGT
>Ga0123354_10017254_pt1 | contig 11312 bp, 4 predicted proteins | sample TergutLab28metaG_2_FD_97872 | JGI IMG/M metagenome (GOLD analysis project Ga0123354, IMG submission 97872) | Labiotermes labralis P4 segment gut microbial communities from Petit-Saut dam, French Guiana - Lab288 P4 | ecosystem: Host-associated > Arthropoda: Insects > Digestive system > Gut ... | reverse complement strand
CTTTGGATATAGGTGTTTTGGGTTATATCGGTATAGTTTGACCTAAGGAACACTCTCCCGAAGTTAGGTCCTTTCCTCCTGGGACACCCTGTATATACACAGGGTGTCCCAGGAGGAATGTGCTAGACTTCGGGAGAGTGTTCCTTATGTTAAGGTATACCGATATAACCCAAAACACCTATATCCAAAGTTGAACAGTTACGGAGATAATGGCCTGGGAAAAGTGGGGGCTTCTTGCGGTTCCAAATACTGCAACCTGCACAGCTGATGTGTCGCACGACAGCGTTGATGACCTTGAGAGTGGAATGCAGTGTTAATCGTGCCTGCGTGACTGTTAGTTGTTTGTACAGGAGTTGGAAGCGCCATGTAAAGTGCTTGGAGCCCTAAGAATGACCATGGCGTTAATGCGAGTGTCTATGTAGTTCAATTTAATGGCTTTATGTCACACATATGTTAATTACATGTTAAGTACAGATATTAACATTATAGAAACCACATATTCCTGCCAGTTTTAATATGTATTTGGTAATCAATAATTGTGTAACAACTGTCAAAGTTTCAAACTTCTCTGGCCACTATCTCGTAACCGTTCAACTTTGGATACAGGTGTTTTGGGTTATATCGGTATACTTTAACATAAGGAACACTCTCCCTAAGTCTGACACATTCCTCCTGGGACACCCTGTATATATATATATATATATATATATATATATATATATATATATATATACACACACAAACACACACATATTTCCTAAAATTTTGTCTTAATGGTCTCTATGATGCAGACTCCTTTAACTCCACACATTTACCTACAATTAACTGTGCGCAATGTGCCACAAGAAGTAGTGTCCTGTTCTCACTTCATATTTCAAATGTATAAATGTGCTCACATTTTCATAAAAGTAAAGGTAAAGGTAAAATTCACCCTAGAACAGGTCACGAAGACCCAGAAGGGGAGTTGAGGTATAGCTCTACTCCTTCTTTAACCTTGGTGCTAGATGGGGTCGGTGGTCAATGCCACACCACAGCCACTTTACCCCTGGGAAAGTGACCCAGTACCCATTGTATAGGAGGCTGGGTGGGCCCCAGGGCCAGTCTGGATGGGTGCGGAAAATCTCGCCCCCACCGGGATTCGATCCCTGGACTGTCCAGCCTGTAGCAAGTCGCTATACTGACTGAGCTATCCCGACCCATACCCACATTTTCATAACAATGTTAAGTCAGTATCCCCCCTTTGTATCTACCTACCTACCTAACTCTATGCACCAAGATCCTTCTTGTGAAGCTCAAGGTCAATTAGCAAGTCAAGAAATTCCCTGCCACCTATTGAACCCAGAGGTTCAACACAACAGCCTATACCTGGTTCCCACACTGAGCCATATGCATCCCGTTCAGCCTTTCCACCTTAAGTGATTGACCAATTGAATCACTCACTTCATGGAGGACAGTCTTTCTAGAAAAGCTGAAAGTCACTTGGCTAGTTGAGAAATTCCCTTCATTTAAAAGAACATAATAGTTAATTACTATGCTCATAAAAGCCCACCACTTGTCTGTATGATGAATCCAATGACTTCAGTCCACTCTTCCACCTTATTTCTTAAAGACTGAGACATTGCTACTCCTCGAAAATAAATGTTAGTTATGGATTGAAAACTGACAGAAAGTGCATATACAGATCAGTCTGTGCCAGCTGTATGTCAAGCCATGTGTAATAGGACCCAAGATACATCTGACATAATGAAGTTGTACCTCACCAATCATTTCGTTGTTTGTCTTGTGCCTCCAAAGTGTCACTTGTCCGAAACCACCACTTCCCAGGACTCTCTCTCTCACCCAGTTTTCAACCTCCAATGGTTCATCAGCAGCCATTGTAGAGGTCTTTAATCAAAAGAAAATTGATGGTAACTAAAACAAATCAGAAGACAATTGTAGCGCAACATGAGATCCTGGGTTGTCACAGTTGTGAACATCATTGTTATGGTCTTCCAGTATGTGACACACCTGTCTGGCAAAAACATTCCAGTGCACTAGACCAAACCAATTGCTTCCACCTTCAGGACATAAGAACGTGAAAATGGAGACAGCATGGTCCCTCCAAACTATCAGACTACATCATCTCATATGCCAGATTACCATAGATTTATATGACAATCCTATGCATTACATTCAGAGGAGTGTGACAAAATCAATTCTAGCTGTTTTGAGTGATTTGATAACACATTTTCCTAGAACCATGTTTAAAGTCAAGTTGGTGTTATGCAAACAAAATACACAACTCTTGAGTTCGTTCAAATTATATCAAAATTTGTAACAATTAACATATATCACATTCTCCTACACTATCTGAACTGTCTTCAATTTATAGAATAAGTCCACAACAGCAACTTACATCACAAGAGTTACGGCATACACACAAATTCCCATGTGCACACACATTCTATGTAACAGGCTGAGGTTGACATGAAGAAATTCAATATGACTAACTTCTAAATTCCATCTTGTATGAGAAAAGCTTAAATCAGTTTCAATTTAAATTACTGCTGACAATCGAACAATAACAGTTTTCTTTGATAGCTCTCTCAGTAACTGTCATTGTGAATATTTTGTCCCAGCTCCTGTTTTGTCCTGTTTTCAGTAAGCATAATCTATTTTCCAATGGTTTTATTGTAAAAAATTACTGAAAGTGTTTTTATCAAATACTTCTGACAGTAAACAGGAAGTGCACACACAGCTTCCAGGAAAAAGATATATATTGTTTTCACTGCTCTCATGGAGCAATTCTAGGCTTGTATACTCATAAAGCACATACATATGAAGGAACAGTAATGTTGGTTTTGTACCTGATACTCTCCCATCAGTTTAGCCTGCAGAAAGTAATAATGTCCATGCAATCACATTGCAGGTTGTAAAATTATTGGGATAAATGAAGAATTCACATTCACAAAACAAGTAACCTTTGACACTCTATTTGATGAGTCAACATTTTATCTACCCACAGCATATGATCTGACTCCTGCTACAAAACTGTATAAATGGAAAAGCAGCTACTATATTGGTGCCATGAACTCACCAATCTGCCTCAAGTTGGCACACTGCCCTATATTTCTCTCCATTCATCTAGACATTATTTACATGAGCACTGGTAGTGACATACTTCGGTAGCAGCCACCACTATGTGCCTGTTGACACTGAGCCAAGAAAGCTGTAAGGGAAATAACACACTAGGCAGAGGGGGAAAAGCCTTGAGTGCCATCACACCTGCCAAAGCATTTTAACTCTTTGTGCATAATAAATTATTACATTTTAAAACAGTAAAAATACCCAGATTTTTAAAATACATATTTTTATTTTACACCTTGATATTAACATTTTGCAGACACACACACACACACACACACACACATATATATATATATATACATATATATATATTGCTCATAAGCTAATCTCTGTTAAAAGTATTGCACTGTATTGCAAAGTAAATTTCAAGGCCTATCTTAAACAATTCACGTCACCATATCAACTACTACTAATCAACAGTGTCATATTCAAGGAGAATAAAAATCTACAACAAAATCACTCTGAGAACTTCAAATCTCACATACAAAAGCATTCAAATAGAAGTCCTAATTATTAGGTATCTATACCTGATGTACGGTTCCTAATTAGCAGTAGCCGGTTCATTGCAGATGACTTATTATCATTTACAGTGAACTGGCTACTGTACATATCACCTTGTGTGTTGTGCATGATTCACAGATTACAGCCAGATTATTTCTATAAGCAGCATAATAAATCAGTCATCGTAACAAAGATGTGTGTTTTCTATGAGGCAGGAACTGAATTTGTAAATAGTATTTTGACCAACACCAGGTGCCAAATGATTAAGATCTAAAGTAAAAATTGTTGTTACAATGTTTTTGTGAGTTTTGTAACAATTCTGAGCAACTGCCTTTATATAAACCCTGCTGAAACAGTAAATAGCATTACAAAATCTGAGATAACAGCAGTGACATTAAACAAACCAGAAACAATAAACAAATAAAATAAAGATTGAGTGTTGTGGATTACAGTAGCACCCATTATAATGTCACAGTTAAAACTGCAGCAAGTTAGATTATCTTTAAAAGACTAACGGTAAACAATAAGAGACTGTTACCGATGAGCCTCATGTAATATACTCATATTTTTCAACTATTCTTACCAAATGATATACCTCATGTTTTAAATCTTGCCCTCCAACCAGGCTCATTCAACTTTTACAATATAAGTGCATGTATTACTACCTAGTGTAATTACCATTCAAAAAGCAATCTTTACTTTAACTAACAACGTTCTTACTGCATTAAATCATTGACAGCAGGTAGGAGGTATCTTCTGTGACTTCATCAAAGAATTTGTGTTAATCACAAAATTCTTTTAGGCCAATTATTTTATTCTGAAATACATGTAGTAAATATCCAATGGTTTGCATCCTATCTTGCAGATAGGATGCAAAACTTTGACATAATATCTCAGAAACAGCAGCAAAAATTTTCATCACACTGGTGAACAATAAAATGTGCAGTTCCCTAGGATCAATTCTAGGAACATTACTATTTATAATATATATTAATGATCTTCATCTTGGCATAAACATTGATTCCAGGCCTGTGTTATTTGCTGTTGATACAAGTGTATTAATCACTGCCAATGACCTAAATGAACTGCAAACAAAATCTACATCCAAACTGAATTGTTGAAGCAAATGGTTTGCAGTGAATGGACTGGACTGTCCCTAAATATACAGAAGACAAATGCATTACATTTAAAATCTAATCATCTCCAAAATGACGCATTTCAAATTTCTTATCAAGGTAAAGAAATTAAAGAAGTAACAAATATAAAAATCTCTTGGACTGGGACTTGACAAACATATGGAATGGACGAATCATATTGAGCTAACAATACCAAAAAGAGGAGTGTCTGCTACAAAAACAGATCTATTATTCTTAAAATGATTTACTTTGCTCACTTCCATTCAGTAATGGAAAATGGAATTATATTGTGGGGTAATTTTTACATAGTAGGAAAGTTCATCAGCTGCGAAAGAAAATTATAGGAACTATGACAGAGTCCAAGCCTTGATGTTCATGTAAACTTTTATTCAGAACATTAGAAATACTGACTTTACCATTACAACATATACTATCCTTGATTACTTTTTCTGCTTAATAATTTTCAGTATTTCACTTTTAACGTATCAATTCATAGTATCAGTACAAGAAAAAAACTACAGCTACATTGATCATTAGCAAACCTTGCATCTTAACGACAAAGGTGTATATTATGTGGGTATGAAGACATGAAATGCTCTACACATATCTACTGCTAAATTAGTAACAGACAAGAAGTATTTTATATCAGCTCTGAAAAGGTACTTAAATGACAGACTCTTACTTAACTGATGAATATTTACTTACTGACATAAGATGAAGATTGAGGATGGCTCTATACAAAAGACACTTAGTATTATGATTTTTTAATTGTTTTCAACTGTTGCAATATTGATCAGCAATTGCCATTAATCATTTTTAAGCTACTGTAATACTGATCACTGACTCTACAAAATATATTTAGTATTATGACATTTTAAGTTTTTGTCATAAAATTTGGCATTAATTATTTATTAATAATGTTTTAACTCATTGTAATACTAACCAATGATTGTACAGGATCATGATTTATGTTAAATGACGTGTCCTATATCTAATAGCTGCTGTGGCTGTATGGTGGATAAAGAAATGTATGTGTTGTGAATTAAATACAATAATTACTGTGGTATGAATTAGAATGACCATGAATTGATAATGGTACAGGATCTTTCCTATTAGAGAAAAGGTACACATATCTGATTAGATCAATATGTATCCCCCTGTAATAAACACTCACACTACAGTAGAATGATTTCAGGTCCACGAGTAATAAGTACGACACTTCTCCGGTCATCCATTTCATGAGAAATCGTACTGTTCATGTACAATAATAATGCACTTATGTCATTCATTTTCCATGTTTAAATAACGGATTCAAAGTCGTAGCTGGATGAGTTACACAAAATGCTGTATTTATTAATTTCTCCTCCGTTTCAATAACTGCGTGAAAAAAAGTGCATTACGAGTTCGTTCAGGTCACTGAATGGAATGAAATATAAAATAGCATACGAAAAGTTACGGCAGGATGTATTTTAAGAGTTTCCTGTATTTCAAACACATCGCGAATTATGCATTTACCAGCCGCTATTTCTCAACCAACTTGAACATATACTGTTTACATTTACATTGTTTTCATGGGGACGAGTGACACAAACATGTTAAGAGGTTATTATTAATCAACAGTTTATTATCCTACAGAATGTAATCAGCACTTTATTATCCTAAACAATCCTGACGATACATCTTAGAATTTACACTTACAATCTCTTTTCTGCAAGCGTATGTACTTCTTAACAGCTAACACACTCCTTCCTGTCAATACGCTCCATTTACGTATTGCTCGTATGACTCACAACATTAACAGCTGTTGAATGAAGCACGTTTACAAACTAACACAATCTGCACAGGGTTAAACTAAGCGCAAGCCGCGTTACAATAGCTATCATACTCTTTAACAGTTGCAAAACATCAATTGTGATGCTAAAGGAAACCACCCAACCTGGGTGCGTTCATTCAAACCCTAAACCTGAAGTATCACTGCTACTTCGATACCAAATGAGCACACACAGTGCTGTCATTTACTAATCTGGCATGTATTATTTAGCAGGCCGGGAATAGAGGCCAATTACAAATTTGCCATCTTGGTACAGGCAAAAGTGCAAGGAAATTGCAAGAATGAAGCGGCATTACAAAACTCCCATTATTTACTATTACACTACACGAATACAAGTTTGCAAACATGCACACAATTTTTACAATTGTAAATTAAACTTCCTATAACAACAAAAATTATGTTGGGGCAAAGGGGGTTTTGACTCCATACACAGCCACTTTAAGTGACACACGTCTTGGAATGGGAACATCAAAAAGTATTCTTTGTATTTTTCCCCCACCACTGGTTCATGGAAATTGTGGTTAAGGGTTTGAGGCAGCAGGGGACATACTCCACATAGAGCCATTGAATATAAAAATGGACACACAGTTCACACAATGTGAACATAACAATATGCAGTCCCATCATGGGTTCATGGAAAGGTGATTGGAGAGGGAGGGAAGACAAAAAAGAAACACAAGCACTTGCATACTACTAACTTCAAAATGATCACTATAAGATTTTAACCTGATACTTCCTATTATCTGCACTGTACACATACAGAACTACCCAAAACTTGGTATCAATGGAAACAAATTAGCTAGAGCAGTAGTCTGCACAACATACAGTCCCATTCTAACCACAAATCAAATGCATTTTCAGCTGTCCTTCATTTTATACTGTCTTTCAAACCCACATTTCAAATACGAATTATCTGTTTCTGGACTGTATCTGCCCTGTTCTCATCTTCTTCAATGGAGTTGAGTCAATACCCCGAGTGCTATGTCTTTCAATTCTTTTAGTCTTAAGGAACAACATGGTGTTGTTTCTTTTCCCCTCATCTCCTGTGCTAATGGCTGTAGCTGTATTGTCCACATCCACAGAGGTTCTTCCTTGCTCCTGATCATGTTCCTCCCCTTCATCACTGTCATCATAATTCACTAAACTTCTTTTATCACTTCCACCACTTTTGTCAGGGCTTGAATTTGTCTCTGTTGAAATACGATTATTGCTACTTCCATCAGATTCTCCTGCTGCATCTGAACCATCTTCTCCACAGTCATCTTCTTCTGTACAAGTGAAAACTAGGCCTCCTTCAACTGTTTCTTCTTGTGGCTGCATTTCCAGTGATGTAGCTTCTCCATCTACTGCCATATCACACATACCGTCCTCCTAGAAAACAAAGTTATTTCAGAATGGCTAAAAAGTAGGTAAATAAAAAGGACAAACTCTGGAAAGGTAAACAACACACAAGGAAATTTATTACAGTGAATGCCTCTTTACATGACTGATATCTGTACACATTGTCATGACCATATTTTGGAAAGACAGTCACCTGAAATTTGGGAAAAGTTGCATCACATGGAAAAAGAAATACACTGTTGTAACACAGTAAAATACCCACAATGGTAGAATTCTAGGTCTATTAACAACAATCTTCAAGAACATGCCTTGTAAAAGACAGGAATGCAGTGTGGACAGCTGAAACTTCCTGCCATCACTATTTTGTGCACACCTCAAGCTTAATAAAAACCACTTGAACTGAACAGTACTTCAAATTTCCTGAATACTCATATAAAGCCCTGGGTTTGTGGAAATTTGCTATCTTCACAGGTGTAACAACAGATAAAAGTCAATTAAAATTGTACATTTAGAAACAGAACTTATTACAACTGAACTTGTTACAATTATATCTTCTTTTGTGATATGTTCTTGGGTGTAAATATGTGATGTTAAATGACTTTGCAATTGAAGTGTCAAGTCTATAGCTGCCTTCACTGTAACATACGCTGGAGATGCTACATGTGCTACAATTACTATGCATTTTCTTATATTGCTTTCCTACAGCAAACCTGAGGTATGGTTATGTAAAGGGAGCAGTGTTCTGGAATATGACACCATGCAGGTAAGTATATGGTTCTGACATTTTAGAGCTTACTGTCTCCAACTCTACGGTAGTCTTCTTGCACACTACATCTGTCCACGAAGGCTACCCTGAAGACAGAGGCAGTACGCTTCTTCAGAATGTCAGTAACTATATATATATATATATATCAATCTACAGTATCCATAAACTGAAATCTTCATTTTCATTGCTATACTACATGTCTTGCAGCTTTTGCAGTGATAGAATTAAAAAAAATCATTTTGGGCAGACAGTTGTGTCAAGGTGTGAAAGTATTCAAACTTTTCAGGGACTGACTCCATCTACATGTTCAGGGAACGACCGATGATGACTTGATACTTTGATGTCTGGTATACATCCCTCTGTCCATCCTGGGCTTGGGATGGAGTGCAAAACTATCTGGTTGGTGGGTGAAGCCAAGAGATCGATGAACTTGGCCTAGGCTATCTACTGATGCCTGTGCAGATTGCTTTTATCATGCTTATCATGGCTGCCCTGTTTGGCTTAAAGTGAAGCCAGCCCCTCTGATGATGTTACTTCAGCACCAAGTCATCAGTAGCACCCTGAATATGGGGACAGTCAGTCCCTCAAACGTTGAAGAACTTTCACACCTTGACATGGCTGTCTGCCCAAGATTTTATTTTATCACTGTTAAGTACCTAAAATCTTTGATGCAGCAGTGTATGATTGTTCCTTCTGTATTATGTGACTGACACATGTGAAGAAGTATCAATCAAAAGAGACATTTCATGCACTTTCAAACATAATCCTGCTTTTAAGTCTTAGACACCCTTACTCTGTGAACATGTGGGACTGAGAAGAGCACATACTATTAGGCAGGACCCTGAAGCAGATACTAGTTTTGTTTAATAATGTACCATCAATGAATGTGGACTGTTTCACTCATGAGTGTCCATACTGGCAATGAACCACGTTTACAATCTGATAACTGACTAAACATTTAGAGCTCAATGACTACTATATGTACACTGAACTTTTAACATAATGGACCTCTGTATATTATCCACAGAGTGTATTTACGTGTTCATTATGATTGTAACAATAAACAGTGATTATTACCCTAAAATAACTGGTTGGTGTTTACAACAGAGATGTAGAGATGCTCTCTGTGAGGTAGGGCATTAATTTGTATATCATTCCGAAATTCAACTTGAGTATTTTGTGAATGGGATCATACTGTGTTGTCACACACAGTGATGTAGTTAATTTTTACATGAATGCTAAACACCATATTTCTTTGCTTGGTTGCAGACCACCTGAAGACTGCAGCCTCCTGGGAGTGATGCCATGCAGTCTATGATGTTGCATGCATGTACCCTGATTACAGAGGCAGGAGGCTCACTGGTACATTTCTACCAGACTACATGGCACTGCATCCAACCAGTCAGCAGTCTTCTTCATATTCACCTCTGTGACAGCCTCTACACTACCTCATCTCATGAAATAATGTAGCTGGAGATTATGGGATTGTGAATGACTATCAAAGTACTAACTTCCTGTTTCTTCAGCCTTTGTGGATTAGACCACCTGGTCTGCTCCAATTCAGAACTCATTTATGAAACCCTTAGACAAGACTGCTTTGATTGAACTGAACCATCACAAAATCTCTGCCTATGCAACACAACACAAACACAGGAAAAAAACACTTACATTGACAGGGATCTGAACCCACAGTATCAGCAATGGAGCAGTCAAATGTCACCTAACAGAGGGTATACACTATGACTGGAAAATTACTCTGCTGCTGTAAAGTTACAACAAAGTTTAAAACAGGCATCTGCTGTATGTCTACAGTTCAATACTCACACAATGCCTGTATTTACTACTTTCTCATAGTGAAAGTTATGCATTTATATCAGCAGAAAATTATGGAGTAGGGTTTAATTTTAATCTGTTGATTGGAAAACAAGAAATGAGAGACAACAATGGTACAGCACTGTCTATAAAAAAATGCACTAATTAACTGCATCTGAAATATGACGTCCCTTTCACATATTATTAATCTTAACAAGGTATGAATAGAAAGCACAAAAATTGTACCACTGTATGTCATAGTAACCTCTGCACAAAATATTAACAATAACCTTACTAACACAATTTCTCTCTTCTTCCCTCAAATTATGAGGAATTATCACAGCACAATTTGCTACAATACAAAAGTTACATTTCCGGTCTGCTCCCCAGCAACTTGCAAAGCACAATGTGCCACAAATTACAGTACTGCAAAATAATCATCTGTTCCTTTGATATTTATATGCCAATTCATTTTTGATACTTTCACATGGTAACATTTTCTGCAACAGTACTATTCCTAATAGGATAAAGCATGAAATCTGGGGAAGCAAAAACCCAAATACAGTACAATACCAGTATAACGAAATTTTGGGGACCTCAGAAATTAATTTGTTATAGTGAAATTTTGTTATACTGAAATAAGTCAATTCTCAAGAACTCACATGTTGTTATATCTGTTGCAGGATCTACATTACTTCAACATGAATTTACAGATAAAAAAGCTTAATATTTATTAGATGAGAGGAAAATTAGGATATATATACATGAAGTAATGATATACAGTAATTGCAAGAGGTTT
>Ga0123354_10017253_pt1 | contig 11313 bp, 7 predicted proteins | sample TergutLab28metaG_2_FD_97872 | JGI IMG/M metagenome (GOLD analysis project Ga0123354, IMG submission 97872) | Labiotermes labralis P4 segment gut microbial communities from Petit-Saut dam, French Guiana - Lab288 P4 | ecosystem: Host-associated > Arthropoda: Insects > Digestive system > Gut ... | reverse complement strand
TGGGCACGATGGATGTGGGGTCGATCAGGCTGAAAGGCGTGACGTATCCCTTGGCTTTCGCCTCTGCCAGCGCGACCTTGCGATGCCCGGGCGTGAACAACGGAATGATAAAAGGGATGCCCAATAATTGGGCCGAACCTGCTTCGTCCACAAGTAGGTTCTTGTCAGTCAAATAGCATTCGCCCGGACGGTTTTGCACCGCTCCCACAATCGGCACAGCAGCTCTGAACAGACTTTCTTCTATATCGACAAGGACAGGCGAGCCTGTGCCGTAAATGAGCACTCCGAACATGCTCACCCCCACGTTGTAATTGATTTGATTATATAATCCAGATGAGGCCAGGCCACTTCCGGCTGAATAGGCAGACTCAGAAGAGTCCGGGCAAGCGACTCCGTGACAGGCAGCGCGTCTTGTTCTTTTCCCATGAAGGCCGGCTGCAGATGTAAAGGTGGCGTATAATGGATTGCGGTGCTGATGCCGCGAGCGGACAAGTGGAGGCGCAATTGTTCCTGTTTTTCGCAGGTTAGGGCAAACTGGTGATATACCGCCCCCTCGTCGTCAGGGGGGAGGCCAAAAGGCAGATCCTGCAAGGCGCTGAAGTAGGCCCGCGCCAGGTGTCTGCGCTCCTGATTGTGCTCATCAAGATGCGGCAGCAAGACTGAAAGAACAGTGGCATGCAGCGCATCCAAGCGCGAATTTCCAGCCGTCAGGCTGCTGATCCGGCTCCCGTCCTCCCAACCATACGACCTGAGCGCGCGTAAGCGTGTAGCTGTTGCTGGGTCAGAGCAGATAACCGCGCCAGCATCGCCGGGGGCGCCGAGATTTTTGGTCGGGTATAATGAAAATGCGGCCGCTTGTCCGAAGGTCCCTAGCTTGCGGCCGGCAATATGAGCCCCATGCGCCTGGGCGCAATCTTCGATCAGAGCCAATCCATACCGCTTGGCTATCTCAACCAGGGCAGACATGTCCGCCGGCTGGCCGTACAGATGCACAGGCAGGATGGCCGCAGTCCGCGTAGTAATAGCGGCGACGGCGGCTTTTGGGTCCATGCAGCGGGTCAGCGGATCAACATCCACAAAACACGGCTGCGCCCCGCAGAGCAAAATGGCCTGGGCTGTGCCAGCGGCGGTCAGAGCGACGGTAATGACCTCATCTCCCGGACCGATCCCAACAGCCTGTAAGGCAAGAAGCAGGGCGTCGGTTCCAGATGCAACCCCCACGCAATGGGACGCTCCGAGATACTCGGCAAAATCGTTCTCAAAACGTTCTACTGCCGGGCCTAAAATATACCTCCCACTTCCGAGACAACTCGCGATTGCCTCATGGATCGCTGGCAGAAAACGTGCAAATCGCCTGGCAGGATCAGCCTGAGGGATACTCGGCAACATGCCTGGCTCACCCATTATCTATCTCATGGAAATAAGGAACACTGCTATATGCGGTCTCGGCATAGGCAAGGGATGAGATGACCAGCACGATGCTGTCTGGTGCACAATCCCTCAACCTTAACCATACGCCAGGCATGATGGTCAGCACAGACTGATCGGGATGCAGCATGATCGTTTGCTGTTCGCTCCCATTGTCTACATCGACTGCAACGCTGCCGCTCAGCGCAACCAGGGCCTGAGTGGCCGACACGGCATGCTCGGCGCGAACTGTGGCGGTCGAGGTTGGCTTTATATAGAAAACTCGTTTAATTGCAAAGGATACGCCCGAGCCTGATTCAAGAACGCCTAACGTTCCTCTGTCGTCTTGATGCATCACATAGTTTGACAGGGTTATCCCAGCGATGGCATGGTTGACTTGTTCACCTTGCATATGCTTCCTTTGGGTAAAACCCGGCTTTGCCGGGGACAATCAAAGTTTGACGGTTCCTGAAAAATAAATAAGCCGCCAAATTCGTGGACCGGTCAAAGTCACGAATAAGGAGGCTTCATGAAAGGCATGCAATGTTTAAGTCTCACGAAATGGGATGCGAGTCCCATGTGGTGTGGATACCGAACTACCGGAAAAAAAAAGCTCTATGGTCAACTCCGGAAGAGCCTTGCCTATATATTTCACGAATTGGTCCGTCAAAAAGAGGGTCGAGCATTGGCAGGGCGCCTGCAACCCGGCCATGTAACTCTTCGAGAGCAGTGGCCCCATCTGATTGGGATGCGACACTGCCAGCGCCGCAAGCGCCACTTTGCCTTGCATGCCGCTGGATGCATCCGTCTCGTCGTTTTGCCATTTTCTGAGGCCGCCTCTCCGAAGTCAGGGGGTTATTCCCAACTCGCGCTCCTTGGCCGCGATGGCCAGGCGGGTTTTGACCACGGTGTCTGACACCAGGCTGATCGAATCGATCCCCTCCTCCACCAAGAAGGTGGCGAAGTCCGGAAAATCCGACGGCGCCTGGCCGCAGATGCCGATCTTGCGACCCCGCCGCTTGGCGGTGGAGATCACCATTTTGATCAGGGTCTTGACCGCCTCGTTGCGTTCGTTGTAGATGTGCGCCACCAAATCGGAGTCGCGGTCAAGGCCGAGCGCCAACTGGGTCAGGTCGTTGGAGCCGATGGAAAAACCGTCGAACACATCGCAGAAGGCATCGGCGGCGATGACGTTGGACGGAATCTCGCACATCACGTACACCTCCAGTCCGTTTTCACCCTGCACCAATCCATTTTCCCGCATCACTCCAATGACCCTGCGCCCCTCTTCAGGGGTACGGCAGAAAGGCACCATCAGCTTGATGTTGGTCAGTCCCATGTCGTTGCGCGCCTTGAGCAGGGCCTTGCACTCAAGGTCGAAGGCCGCCCGGTAGCGCGGATCGTAGTAGCGCGACGCCCCGCGCCAGCCGATCATCGGGTTGGATTCCTCGGGTTCGTAGAGATGGCCGCCGATCAGGTTGGCATACTCGTTGGATTTGAAATCCGACAGGCGGACGATCACGTCCTTGGGATAGAAACCAGCGGCGATCCTGGACACGCCCTCGGCCAGCTTGTCGACGAAATATTGTTGTTTATCCGTCGGATAGGCCGTGGTGCGAGCGTCGATGCTCTGGACGATGTCGTTAATCTCATCGTCGTCATCGGCCTGTTCCCGCAGTTTTTCGTAGTTGATCAGGGCCAGCGGATGGATGCCGATGTGCGAGTTGATAATGAATTCCTCCCGCGCCAGGCCGACACCTTCGTTGGGCAGTTGCCCCTCGACAAAGGCTTTTTCCGGCAGACCGACATTCATCATGATCTTGGTGCGAGTGGTCGGAATGTTGTCCAGGTCGAGGACTTCGATCTCGAACTTGAGCAGGCCATCGTAAATGAAGCCGGTCTCGCCTTCGGCGCAACTGATCGTCGCCTGCTGCCCGTTTTGGATGGCCTTGGTGCCGTTTTCGGTGCCGATGACGCAGGGAATGCCGAGTTCGCGGGAAATAATCGCCGCGTGGCAGGTGCGGCCGCCGCGGTTGGTGACAATGGCGCCAGCGGTCTTCATGATCGGTTCCCAGTCAGGGTCGGTCATGTCGGTGACCAGCACCTCGCCGGCCTTAAACTCGTGGATCTGACTGACATCGTTCAGAATGCGGGTCACGCCCTGGCCGATCTTGGCGCCCACCGCCTGGCCGCTGGCCAGCACCTCACCTTTCTCCTTGAGCACGTAGGTCTCCATGGTCCGCTTGCTGGCCGCCTGGGAATGGACGGTCTCCGGCCTGGCCTGGACAATGAACAGCTTGCCCGTACCCACTGTCGCGCCGTCGCCGTCCTTGGCCCATTCTATATCCATGGGTCGGCCGTAATGATCCTCGATGATGCAAGCCCAGCGCGCCAACTGGAGGATATCGTCGTCGCTGAGGATGTAGGCGCCACGCTCTTCGGCGGTGGTCTCCACGTTCTTCACCGGCTCTTCAGCGCCAGGATCGGTGTTGTAGATCATCTTAATTTCCTTACTGCCCACCCGCTTGCCGACGATGGGCCGCTTGCCCGCCTTGAGGGTCGGCTTGAACACGTAGTACTCGTCGGGATTGACCGCGCCCTGCACCACGTTCTCCCCTAGGCCCCAGGCGCCGGTGAGAAAGACCGCGTCCTTGAAGCCCGACTCGGTGTCGATGGAGAAGATGACGCCCGAACAGGCGGAATCGGAACGGACCATCTTCTGCACCACGATGGAGAGGTAGACGTCGAACTGGCCGAAGCCCCTGTCGTGGCGGTAGGAGATGGCGCGGTCGGTGAACAGGGAGGCGAAGCAGCGCTTGCAGGCGTCGATCAGGGCCTCGGGACCGCGGATGTTGAGGTAGGTGTCCTGCTGGCCGGCAAAGGAGGCGTCGGGCAGATCCTCGGCGGTCGCCGACGAGCGGACGGCGACATCGACCCCGGCGCCGTAGTCCGCTTCCATCTGCTGGTAGGCGCTCAGAATCGCCTGGCGTAGGTCGGCCGGGAACTCGGCGTTGCGGATGATCTCGCGGGCCTTGGCGCCGCGCTCCTGCAGGTTATACAAATCATGGGTGTCCAGCCCAGCCAACGCGGCGCGGATGGCTGATTCGACTCCGGCTTCCTTGAGCAGATACCGATAGGCATAGGCGGTGATGGCGAAACCGTTGGGAACCGCCACCCCTTTGGAGGTCAGCTTCTGGTGCATCTCGCCTAGAGAGGCATTCTTGCCGCCCACCCGGGGGACGTCCTCGATGCCGATATCGTCAAACCAGAGAATGAGCGATGTTTCGTGTGTGTTATTCATTACCTGCCCCCTCGAAAAAGATGTCGATCGGCACGGGCCCACTTGGCGCCCCTGTGTTATTTGGCTACCGACGCTGTTGTCGGCAACCGACGCATGATCTGCAAAAAATTAATTGTAGAAAAAAAATGTATCCTGGTCAACTGAAACGTCCCCCCGCGCGCCCGGAGCGCCGCGACCGAGCGGGCCGTGCGCCGCAGAGGCTTGCCAAGATTGCTCTAACGAGCTATATTAACGAAAATATATTTATTTTTCCCTCATCAAGCAGGTGTACTGAAACGGAGTCGCCATGACCATTGCCAACGAGATCCTCGCCGTAAGCGCCGACTGCATCGTCACCGGAAACCATGAGCAAAGCCGTTATTTCGAGGCGATTAAACCTTTGGTCGCGGGCCGGAACGCGGCGACCTCGCCCGCGGACCGGCAGCAGTGGCAGGCCGGCATCGACAGCCTCTACCAACTGATCGAGGACGAGATCCGCACCAGAGTCGGCAAACCCGCCAAAGCCGTCGCCTTCGGCACCTCGGGATGGAGGGGCACGCTAGGTAAGGATCTGTTCGCGCATTCGGTGGCGGTCGTCACCGCCGCCATCCTCGGCATGTACCGGGAAGCGGAAGACGATCAGGCGCTCCGGCAGGCCCTGGGTGTGGCGGATTTCGCCGAGATGCAACGGCGCGGCTGCGTGGTCGGCTTTGACAACCGCTTCGGCGGCCCCCTGCTGGCCAGGGCGGCGGTCACTGTTCTCCGGGTCAACGACGTCAAGATCCATTACGCCGGCGAAGCCACCACTGGCGCGCTCTCGGCTTCGGTGCTCATCCACCGGGCCGCCTTTTCCATCAACCTCACGCCCAGCCACAACCCCCTGGAATACGGCGGCTTCAAGTACAACGCCGCCGATGCCGGCCCGGCCGCCCCGATCCTCACCGACACCATCACCCGCCTGGCAGGGAAATACATGGAATCGGGCGCTCCAGACCTCATCCCGAAAAAACTCGACCTCGACACCCCGGCGGAAACCCTGCCGGAGGTCGTGCGCGAAGACGCCCTGGCCAGCTGGCAGCAATTGGTCCGCACCAACGTCGGTCTCCACGGCATCGACTACGACCGGCTGCTGGCCGACCTGGCGCGCAACAGCAACATGGTCGTCTGTGTCGACGCGGTCCACGGGGCCGCCCGCGGCTATCTGGCCCGCCTCCTGAACAATCCCCCGTCCGAAAGGCTGGCGCTGCTCCGGGCCGACGCCGATCCCACCTTCGGCGGGATTGCCCCGGAACCTTCCTCGGCCAACATGCAGTCGGTGCTGGCGGCGCTTGCGGCCCGGCCCGAGCCGCTCAAACTCGGGGCGATCATTGATCCCGACGGCGACCGCATCCGCTTCACCGACGGCACAGTCGAGATTTCGATGAATCAGTTCGGCGCCATGGCCTACCATTTTCTCCACGAAATCAAGGGGAAGCGAGGCATGGTCGCCAAGACCGTGGCCTCGAGCAACCTAGCCAACGCCCTGGCCATCCAGTTGGACGAGGAGGTCTTCGAACCCAAGGTCGGTTTCAAAGAATTCAAGCCGGTGATCGACAAGGCCCTGGTCTTTTTTGAGGAATCCGACGGCATCTCCGTCATCGGCCACACCCCGGAAAAGGACGCCTTCATCGGCCTGATCCTGGCCATTGACATGACGCTTTCCTTGAACATGCCGCTGGGCCAATACCTTGCCGAAATCGAGGACCGCTTCGGCCATTACTATCCCGACCGCGACGGCGTCACCGTTTCCCAGCAGGGGGAAAGCCTGCTGCGCACCCTGGACAAATTGCAAACCTACGGCCCTGGCAGCGAGGTCCAGGTCGGCAAGGGAACGCGGACCATCACCGAGGTGATCGATATCGACGGCCGCAAGATGATTTTAAGCGACGGCTCCTGGATCATGATCCGCCCCTCGGGCACCGAACCCAAGATCCGTTTCTACGTCGAGGCCCGAAGCCAAGAAGAAACGGCCCTGCTGGTGACCAGCGCCAAATCGATGCTTGCCGAAATAGGACTCTTGCCCTAATGTAGCAGGGTGGATCCCCTCCCCGTTCCTTCGGACAACAGGGGAGTTGCACGCCTCAACAACCATCACTATCGAGAATTGTCATGTGGGAATATACTGATAAAGTTCAGGACCATTTCATCAACCCCAGGAATGTAGGCGAAATCGAGGACGCCGACGGCGTGGGCAACGTTGGCTCCCTTGCCTGCGGCGATGCCCTGCGCCTGACCATCAAGGTCGATGCCAACCAGATAATCACCGACGCCAAGTTCAAGACCTTCGGCTGCGCCTCGGCCATCGCCTCTTCCTCGGTGCTCACCGAGATGCTCAAAGGCATGAAACTGGAAGAGGCCAAGAAGCTGACCAACGACGACATCGCCAAGGCCCTGGGCGGGCTGCCCAAGGAAAAGATGCACTGCTCGGTCATGGGCCGCGAGGCCCTGGAAGCGGCCATTGCCAACTATACCGGCGCCCTCCTGCCCATGGCCCAGGGCGAAGTGGTCTGCGAATGCTTCGGCGTCACCGATTTGGAAATCATCCGCGCCATTCGGGAGAACTCGCTGACTTCGGTGGAGGACATCACCAATTTCACCAAGGCCGGCGGCGGCTGCGGCAAGTGCGAGGGCAAGCTGCGGGCCTTGCTGGCCGAAACGGTGGAGGGAACGGCCGGGTTGCCTGCCGGTGCGCCCAGGAAGAAGCGCATGACCACCTTGGAAAAAATCAAAAAAATTGAAGAGGTCATTGAGCGGGAGATCAAGCCCACCCTGAAAAAGGACGGCGGCGACATCCAACTGGTCGACGTGGACGGCGATTTCGTCACCGTCTCGTTGCGGGGAGCGTGCGCCAACTGTTCTTCTTCGCGGACGACCCTGAAGGAATATGTGGAGAAAAAACTGCGCGAACAGGTTCTGGAGAGCCTGATCGTCGAGGAGGACAAATAATGGCTGTGTTACCCGAACAGGTCATCTACATGGACAACAACGCCACCACCCGGGTCGCGCCCGAGGTGTTGGACGCCATGATGCCCTATCTGACCCAGTTCTACGGCAATCCCTCATCCATGCACACCTTCGGCGGTCAGATCGGCCAGGCGATCAACCAGGCCCGGCAGGAAATCGCCAGCCTGCTCGGCGCCGAGCCCAGCGAAATCGTGTTCACCAGTTGCGGCACCGAGAGCGATTCCACCGCCATTCTTTCCGCCCTCCAGACCAATCCCGAAAAAAACCACCTGGTCACCACCAGGGTGGAGCATCCAGCGGTCAAAAACCTGTGCGACAATCTGGAGAGCTTTACCGGCCGCAAATACCATGTCACCCGCCTGCCGGTCGCCGCCGATGGCGTCCTGGACATGCAGCGGTTCAAGGAGAGCCTCACCGACGACACCGCCATTGTCAGCGTGATGTGGGCTAACAACGAAACCGGGGTGCTCTTCCCGGTGGAGGAAATGGCCAGGATCGCCAAGGAACGAGGCATCCTCTTCCATACCGATGCGGTGCAGGCGGTGGGCAAGATCCCGATCAGGCTCAAGGAGACGGCCATCGATTTTCTTTCCCTTTCCGGCCACAAACTCCATGCCCCCAAAGGGGTGGGCGTCCTCTATGTCCGCAAGGGCACACCCTACATTCCCTTCATGAACGGCGGCCATCAGGAACACGGCCGCCGGGGCGGCACCGAAAACGTAGCCTCGATCATCGGCCTGGGGCGGGCCTGCGTCCTAGCGGCCGAGAAGATGGCAGAGGAAAACACCAGGGTGCGGGCCTTGCGGGACAAGCTCGAGCAGGGGCTTTTGAGCACGATTCCCAAATCGCTGCTCAACGGGCACCCGAGCCAGCGCCTGCCCAACACCGCCAACATCAGCTTCGAGTATGTCGAGGGCGAGGCCATTTTATTACACATGAATCAGTACAATATCTGCGCCTCTTCCGGTTCGGCCTGCACCTCCGGCTCATTGGAGCCCTCCCATGTCCTCCGGGCCATGGGCGTGCCGTTCACCGCGGCGCACGGCTCGATCCGGTTCAGCCTCTCGATCTACAATACCGCACAAGAAGTTGATTTCGTCTTGGCGACCTTGCCCGGCATCATCGCCAAGCTGCGTGCCCTGTCCCCCTTCTGGGAGGACCAATAACAAGCGTTGTTTCCAGGCGCCGCCGTACTCCGACCGGCGTCGCCTTTTTCCGCTCCCCATTTCCGTTACGCCGCCATGCGCATTATTGCACCAAGCTTCGCCATCCTTGATGAACTCGATCGACAGCCCCTCCCGGTCCGCATCGAATACTGTGGCCGGATCTGCTATAAAAGCGAGGACCGGATCGACAGCGACTCGGCTATCCCCTTTGTCAAAAAAATGGCGACCAGCGGGCATAATTCCGTGCTGGAGATGGGGGTGGTCACGCTGATTGCCACCTGCGCCACCCCGGAACCCATCCAGGCCCTCTTTTTCCGTCAACCGAAATTCCTGCAGATCGACCGGCTGTCGGACCATCAGTTGCTGATCACCGGCTCTATCCGCGCCTTTCGCGAGATGCGGCTCTTCCATCCCAACGATGGCGTCTGCCAGGCCGTTGCCCGGTCACTTAGCGGCCGCCATCCCTATTTTTTCGAGCCGCCGGCCACGCCCGAGGATGCGGCGGCGCCCACAGGCGTGGCCATCGACAAGCTGGAACTCGCCGAGGTGGAGCGGCTTGCCCCGCCGCTCTGCGCCCGACACCGATTCCTGGCGGTCAAATTCATCGTCAGCCGCGCAGTCACCCACGAACTGGTCCGCCACCGCCCCTGCTCGTTTCTCCAGGAAAGCCAACGTTACTGCCGCTACTCCGCCGACAAATTTGGTAACGAAGTCACCTTCATCAAACCGGTCTTTTTCGAGGAAGGAAGCGAGGAATTCACGGTGTGGCGCCAGGCGATGGAGTCCATGGAAGCCCAATACCTCCGGCTGCTGCAGACCTCCTCGCCGCAAGCGGCCCGGACCGTGCTGCCCAACTCCTGCAAAACCGAGATAATCGTCTACGCCAATCTCGCCGAATGGAAGCACATTTTCGCCCTCCGCACGTCGCCTGCGGCCGAGCCGTCGATGCGCGAGGTCATGATTCCCTTGGCCCAGGAATTGGAGCGTCGCTATCCGGCCGTATTTCCCTGATTCGCAAAGAGGACGAAGGACCAGATCCGGCCGGCGAGGCCACTTTCGGCCCAAGCCCGTCTTTTTCTCCGCCCCCCGCTTCTTTTTTGAAAATATTTCTTCTTTTTGACCCACCCGCACATTTATTATACAATGCTGAAAAAACATTATATTCCACTCCTATTGCAGAAATAAGACGCACATATGGCTCTCAAACCAGTACACCCCTCATCGGATGCCCTAAGAAGCTCGATGAAAAGGACGGTCAAAGATCAATCTGGCGCTGGCAGACTCAAGATCGGCGAGCTGCTGAGCAAGGCCGGCTACATCACCCTGACCCAATTTGAAGAGGCCAAGACGGTCCAGAGGAAAACCGGGGAACGGTTGGGCCGAATTCTGCTGGAAAACGGCGTCATCGAACGGGATACCATCGCCAACTTCCTCAGCCGCATGCACAACTACATCCTGGTCTCGCTCGACCAGGAGGCGCCGAGCAAGGAAGCCCTGCAGCTTGTCCCCTACGAAACCGCCAAGCAGTTCATGTGTCTGCCTCTCAGACTCGCCGGGAACACCCTCCAGGTGACCATGGCCGAACCCACCGATGCCAACGAGGTCGAGCAGCTACAGGACATTGTTCAGAAAAGCCTCAATGTCTGCGTCTCGACCGCCAGAGACATCATCGACGGATATAAAAAATTCTATCAGATCAGCGACGAGGAATATCAATCCTTCTTCAAGTTCGAAGCCGAGACCGAAGATATGTCGGTCACCCAGGTGGACGACTTCGGCGCCCTGGTGTCCGACGCCGCCGAAGATTTCGAATTCGACAGCGGCGGCATCGATGAAGCCGGCTACGATCAGTTTTCCGCTTCGGACGCGCCCATCATCAAACTGGTGAACGGTATTCTGGTCAAGGCGGTACAGGAAGGGGTCAGCGACATTCACATCGAACCCTTTGAAAAGACCATGCAGGTCCGCTACCGCAAGGACGGTTCGCTGTTCAAGTCGATGAATCTGCCGCTGACCATCAAAAACGCCATGGCCGCCCGCATGAAGATCCTGGCCGGCCTCAACATCACCGAGCGGAGGGTGCCCCAGGACGGCCGCATCAAGATCCGCCTGGGCCGCAACCGGGCGGTCGACTTTCGCGTCTCCACCCTGCCGCTCCTCCACGGTGAAGGCATTGTTCTCCGTATCCTGGATAAGGACTCCCTCAATGTCGACCTGACCAAACTTGGCTTCACCGTGAACACCTTCGCCGCCCTGAGGCGGTGTCTCCAGAGGCCGCAGGGCCTGCTGCTGGTCACCGGGCCGACCGGTTCCGGCAAGACCGTCACCCTCTATTCGGCCTTGAACTCGCTCAACAACGAGGACATCAAGATTCTGACCGCGGAAGACCCGGTGGAATTCAACTTCAAGGGCATCAATCAGGTCAACGTCAACGCCGAGGTCGGCATGACCTTTGCC